>Ga0111538_10000452_pt1 | contig 54257 bp, 45 predicted proteins | sample SoiMethybrSBSTD1_FD_79669 | JGI IMG/M metagenome (GOLD analysis project Ga0111538, IMG submission 79669) | Bulk soil microbial communities from a Populus tree surrounding site in Tennessee, USA - Soil MetaG P. TD hybrid SBSTD1 (version 2)... | ecosystem: Environmental > Terrestrial > Soil >... | reverse complement strand
GTGGTGCCGGCGGGGCCGAAGCTGATTCCCGGTCCGGGAGAAGACGGCTTCGACGCCGCGCTCGAGGAGAAGGCGCTCGCCTACGACCGCCAGTTCCACACCTTCAGCGCCCCCTGGGGCCTGTCGCTCGACGCCCTCATCCCGGGACAGCACGACCGCGAGCTGGTGGCCGGCTTCCTCGCCCAGCACGAGACCGACGACTTCGCCGAGTACGCCGGCAAGTCGCCGCTGGCGGTGGTGCAAGTGTTCGACGAGCACGGCGACCTCGGCATGTTCGGCGGCGCGGCGGCCGCGGGCGAGGCGTTCCGCTACATGGCGCTCCAGGACGATGCGTCGCGCGCCGACCTGCTCGCCGCCATCCATGCGTTCCACATCGCAGCCACCATCACCGGGGTGCCCGGCACGGTGGCGCGCGGCATCCGCCGCATCGACGAGCCGGGCGAGATGCCGGCGGTCGAGCCGCCGCCCGGCTCCTGCCCGGACGCGGGCGATCGCTCCGACCGCTGGCGGCCGGACGGTTCGGGCGATTACCCGGACTGGATCTACAACGACAACAACAGCAAGGATCAGATGATCGGGTACGTGTTCGCCCTCGGCGCGTTCTGGGACGCGGTCGCCGAGGACCCGGCGGTGGACGACGCCGTGCGCGAGCAGATCCAGGCCGACGCGCGGGCGCTCGCCCGGTCGCTGATGGAGCCGGTGCAGGTCAACCCGCTCCAGTCGGCCGATCTCGTCATCCGCGACTGGCACCAGTGCCCGACCAGGCACCTCGACCTCAACCCCCGCGTCGTGCCGGTAGGCGGCCAGCCGCCCATCGTGCTGTCGGCCGGCGCCAGCAACCAGAACGGCTGGAACGCGCTGGCGGCGCTCGGGGTGGTGCGCACGCTCTATCACATCACCGGCGACGCCGAGCTCGGCGACTACTACTACGACGAGCTCATCGGCCGGCGGGACTTCCCGCGCCTCATGGTGTCGGGGCCGGTGCACGTCGGCGCCATGTACCAGGACGGCGGGGCGGGCGGCGACACCAACTTCTCCAACGTCAACATGGCGTTCGTCTCGGCCTGGGGCCTCCTGCGCTACGAGAGCGATCCCGACCTGCGCGAGAAGTTCCACGCGGTCTTCGCCTCCGAGCTGTGGGACGCCGACCATCCCCACGACGGCGAGTCGATCGGGCAGGCCTACTTCGACCTGCTCCGCTCCGGGCTGGCCGGCGACGACCCGGCGGTGACCGCCGGCGCCGCCGCGCAGCTCGGCGAGTTCGTCACTCCGCCCTACTTCGACTACGCGGTCGAGAACTGCGACGCCGGCGAGCTCGCGGCCGGCTCGTGCGTCGCCATCGACGGCTCGACCGAGATCACGCTGGTCGAGGCGGGCAGCGACAAGTCGCGCACCCCGCTGCCCAAGCGCCTGCGCCCGCCGTCGAACTTCGAGTGGCGCAGCGACCCGCGCTCGGTCAACGGCGGCGGCGGCGTGAGGCTCGACCCGGGCGGCGACTTCCGCTCGGCCTACTGGATGGGGCGGATCCTGCTCGCCACGCCCGACCCGGACGGAAATCTCTCGCCGCGCGCCCGCTGAGCTGACCGGCTATCCTCACTCCATGGAGCTGGCCGCCGCCCTCGAACGCGCGCTCGGCGCCGGCAAGGTGCTGGGGCCGGAGGCGGGCGACCGGCTCGACGACTACGGCCGCGACGAATGCGACGAGCGGCGCTACCGGCGCCGGCCCGACTGCGTGGTGCTGGCCGGCGAGCGGGCCGACGTCGAGGCGGTGCTGCGCATCTGCCGCGAGCGCAAGGTGCCGGTCACCCCGCGCGGCGCCGGCAGCGGCAAGGCGGGCGCCTGCGTCCCGCTCGAAGGCGGGGTCGTCCTCTCCACCGAGCGGATGAAGCGACTCGTCGAGGTGGACGGCGACGACCTGGTCGCGGTCGCCGAGCCCGGGGTCATCACGGGCGCGCTGCAGGAGGCGGTCGAGGCGGCCGGCATGTTCTACCCGCCCGACCCGGCCTCGCTGGCCTTCTCGACCATCGGCGGCAACGTGGTGACCAACGCCGGCGGCCCGCGCGCCTTCAAGTACGGCGTCACCCGCGAGTACGTGCTCGGCCTCGAGGTGGTGCTGATGGGCGGCGAGGTGCTGCGCATCGGCCGGCGCACCGCCAAGGGCGTGACCGGCTACGACCTGGTGGCCGGCTTCGTCGGCAGCGAGGGGACGCTCGGGGTGGTGACCGAGGTGGTGCTGAAGCTGGTGCCGAAGCCGCCGGCGGTGCGCACCGCCCTGGCGGTCTACGCCGACGTCGACCTCGCCGGCGCCGCGGTCAGCGCGCTCCTGCGCCGCGGATTCCGCCCGCGCACCCTCGAGCTCATGGACCGGACCTGCATCGAGGCGACCCGCGGCAAGACCGAGTACCGCTTCCCCGACGGCGCCGGCGCGGCGGTGCTGTTCGAGCTCGACGGCGAGGAGGACGGCCTCGACGCCGCGCTGGAGCGCGCCGGCTCGGTGGCCGACGCGGTCGGGGCGCGCGAGGTGCTGGTGGCGCGCGACGAGCGCGACCGGCGCGCTCTGTGGCAGGCGCGCCGCGAGCTCTCGCTCCTCCTGCGCGCCGGCAACCGCTGCAAGGTGGGCGAGGACATCTGTGTGCCGCGCGGCGCACTCGGCGCCATGATCCGCCGGGTGGACTCCATCGGCGCCGCGACCGGCATCCGCTGCGCGACCTTCGGGCACGCCGGCGACGGCAACTTGCACGTCCAGTTCCTGCTCGACGGCGAGCAGGACGACCCGGCAGTGCGCGCCCGGGTCGAGGAGGGGCTCGAACGCCTGTTCCGCGCCACCGTCGAGCTGGGCGGCACGCTGTCCGGCGAGCACGGCATCGGGGTGACCAAGGCGCGCTTCCTGCCGCTCGAGCAGTCGGCCGCCGCCATCGAGTGGCAGCGGCGCATCAAGTCGCTCTGGGACCCGGACGGCCTCTTGAATCCCGGCAAGCTTTTCCCGCCCCGCCGCGCGGGGTGCAGCGAGTGACCCACAAGGAGCTGGTCGGGCTGCTCGAGGCGCGGCTGACCGGCCGGGCGCGCCGCGAGATGCGCATCCGCGACTACCGGCCGTCGGCGGTGGCCGTGCTCCTGCGCGACCGCGCCGGCGTCCCCCACGTGCCGCTCATCGTGCGGCCGAGCGACATGCGCGCCCACTCCGGCCAGATCGCCCTGCCAGGCGGCGTGCGTGACGAGTGCGACGCGACCTTCGCCGACTGCGCCCTGCGCGAGGCGGAGGAGGAGCTCGGCATCGCGCCCGCCGCCGTGCGCGTGCTGGGCGAGCTCGACGACGTCCCGACCCCGACCGGCTTCGTCATCACGCCGGTGGTGGCCGAGCTGGTCGAGGCGGTCGAGTACCGGCCCAGTCCGGCCGAGGTCAGCCTGGTGTTCGAGGCCCCGCTCGACACCTTCGCCGATCCGTCGACCGCCGAGGACATGGGCGAGCGCGAGCACTGGGGCGTCAAGTACCGCCTGCACGCCTACCGCTTCGGCGAGCACCGCATCTGGGGCGCCACCGCCCGCGTGCTGGAGGCGCTCCACGAGGTCCTGAAATGAACCGCACCCTCCTCGCCACCTTCCTCCTGTGCGCCCTCGGGCGCGGCGCGGTCGCCGGCGACGCCGGCGGCGACCTGGAGCTCGAGATCGACGGGGCCATCACCGAAGGCGCCTACGGTGATGCCCTGACGCTGAGCGAAGAGGCCATCCAGACCTATCCGGCACGCCCGAGGGTCTGGTACCTGCGTGGCGTCGCCCTGTTCGAGGTCGCGCGCATGCGCGAGGCTGCCGACGCCTTCCGCCAGGCGCTGCGTCGCCAGCGCGACTGGCCCGACGCGACCGCCAAGCTGGCGACCGCCACCTGGCTCCTCGGCGACGCCGAAGCGGCCCACGCGCTGGTCGTGCCGGCGCTGCGCCGCGCTCCGCGACACGATGAGCTGCGTCAGTTGCGCGAGGGGCTCGACATGGATGTCCGGTGCCGACGTGACTTCTGGCGCAGCGGCCTCGACGAAAAGTCGCCGCAGTGAGCGGCGCAGCACTTCCTCCTCGACCTCAAGCAGGGCGAGTACGTCCGCGTCCTGACCAGCGACATCGACTCCGAGCTCCTCGACCGCTGGCTGCCCGGGGGTGGGCGGACCAACGTGCGGACCGCGGTCGATGAACTGGTGTCCCAGGTGGGCCGCTCCCTTGCGAACCAGACGCTGGTTCCCGACCTGATCGGTTTCGTGGTGAGCGACGAGGTCAGGATGGAGGGCCAGCGGGCGAAGGTCGGCGTCAACGTGCTCCTGCGAGTGCACGCCACGCCGGAGCTCGTGGCGATGCTCCGCGACATGGGAAACAGCGCGCTGTCCGTCTTCTGGCTGAAAGGGAGATTCGGCGAGATGCTGCGTGCGCTCGAACCGGCGCAGCGAGAGAAGACCCTCGCGGCGCTCGCGGAGGGCTACACCCTGCTCGGCCCGATCTTCGTCGAGCTGGTGCCACGTGGCGAGGCGTGGAAGGTCGTCGATGTCACTGTGCCTCACCTGAGCTCGCTCAGCCTCGCCGGGCTCATGGATTCCGAGGCGAAGAAGCGCGCCCTACCGGCGTCCGTCGCCGCCGCGCCAGCGGTCGGGGCCACCGCCGCGCCTTCTGCCGCGGCCACGCCGCCACCGGAAGAAGCAGCCTCGCTCGACCGGTCGCGTCTCGCCCTCATGGGCGCCGGCGGCCTCGTCGCCGGTTTCCTCGTCTTCTTCCTCCTCCGCTGGCGCCTGAAACGGTCGCGCTGATCGGGACGAGCCGCTCCTTGCCGGACGTCGGCTGACCGGTGGCGCTACCATGCGGGCATGGCCGGAGCGCTGTCGCGACACTGGCGCTGGTTCGCGATCGCGCTCGCGATCTGCGCGGCGGCCGCCGTCCCGCTCTTGCTCTTCGAGCCGTGGCTGTCGGGTCTGTTCCTCTTCCTCCTCCTGTCGATCCCGACCAACTCGCTCCTGCCCATCCCGCACGAGCCCGGCCTGCTCTACTTCGCCCGCTTCTACGCCCCGCCGCTGGTCACCGCGGCCGGCCTGGTCGGCGCCGGCATCGCCTGCGCCACCGACTACGCCCTGGTCGAGGCCGCGCTGCGCCATCCGCGCATCCAGCGGGCGCGCGACGGGCGCCTCGGTCGCTTCGCGGTGAAGAGCTTCAACAAGCAGCCGTTCTGGACCATCGTCCTGTTCTCCGCCGCGCCGCTGCCGTCCTACGTGGTCCGCGTGCTGGCGCCGGCCGCCGGATATCCGTTCTCGCGCTACCTCGCCGCAACGCTCGCCGGCCGCCTGCCGGCCTTCTGGATCGAGGCGGAGATCGGCAGCGCGCTGGCCATCCCCGCCTGGCTGCTCGTCGCCATGCTGGCGCTCATGATCGGCGGCGCGCTCCTGGTCACGCGCCGCGCTCCCCCGCCTGCCGCGGAATTCTGATTCCTGCCACCGCGTTGTCACCGTCGGTGCTGCTACGATGCGCCCGGTGACGGGGATGTCGGGGAAGACAGGAAAGCTGGCGCGGCTGCCGATCGCTCTCACGTCGACGTCGCATCCGGCGCGGCTGTGGAGCCCCGGCGAGGGCGGGCGGGTCACCTGCCACCTCTCGCCGCGCGAGTGCAACATCCCGCCGGGCGGGCTCGGCTTCTGCGGCGTGCGGCACAACGACGGCGGCCGGCTGGTCACGCTCAACTACGGCAAGTCGGTGGCGATGACCCGCGAGAGCATCGAGAGCGAGGCGGTCTACCACTACGCGCCGGGCGAGCCGATCCTGTCGCTCGGCAACATCGGCTGCATGATGGCGTGCGACTACTGCCACAACTGGCAGACCAGCCAGGCGCGCCTGGCGAAGGACGCCGACATCCGCGCCTACACCAGCGAGGAGATCGTCGCCTACGCGGTCCGCCACGGCATCCGCGTCCTGTCCTGGACCTACAACGACCCGGTGGTGTGGCAGGAGTTCGTGGTCGACACCGCGCGCCTGGCGAGGAGCCGCGGCCTGGTCAACCTCTACAAGTCGGCCTTCTACATCGGGCCGCGCGCGGTGGACGAGCTCCTCGAGGTGATGGACATCTTCAGCCTGTCCTTGAAGTCGATGGACCCCGAGTTCTACCGCAAGCACACCAAGGGGCGGCTCGAGCCGGTGCTGGCCGCCATCGAGCAGGTGCACGCCGCGCCGCAGCGGCCGCACCTCGAGATCTCGAACCTGTGCGTCACCGGGCGCAACGACAACCTGTCCGACGCGCGCCAGATCGCCGCCTGGATGCTCGAGCGCCTCGGCCCCGACGTCCCGCTCCACTACGTCAGGTTCCACCCCGACTTCAAGTACACCGAGGTCGAGCGGACCTCGATCCCGTTCCTCGAGGAGGCGCGGCGCCAGGCGCTGGCCATGGGGGTGCGCCACGTCTACGTCGGCAATGTGCCCGACACCGACTCGGCCAGCACCCGCTGCGCCTGCGGCGAGCTCCTGGTCGAGCGGCGCGGCACCGCCGCCCGCCGCTTCCTGGCCGGCGGCACCTGCCCGGCCTGCGGCGCCCGCTCCTCGCTGGTCCTGCCGTGGCCGGAGCGCGCCGCGCCGGCGACCGGCGGGCTCGCCGGGCGCGCCCACGCGACCTTCTGGTTCCGCGCCGGCGTGCAGGCGTTTCACGTCGAGCAGGACGGCGAGGACGAGATCCACTTCCAGCTGGTGGACGGCGAGGGCGGCTCGGTCGGCGCCCTCGATTCCGCCAGCTGCACCCGGTTCCTCATCGCCAACAGCGCCGCCGGCGCCCGCGGGGTCCGCGTCTATCACCCGCCGGCCCGGCCGCCGCGCGTGCTCGAGGTGCTCGACCGCGCCCACTTCCCGACCGGAGACGCCCTGCGATGAACCGCGCCTCGACCTTCCTCGCCCGCCGGGTGGTCTCCCGCATCGTCGCGCAGGAGCGCCCGCGCGCCGCCCTGGTCCGCTTCATCTACTACACCGAGGAATTCGTCGAGCGCTACGACATCGAGCCGGTCCTGCCCCACCTCGACGACGACGAGCGGGCCGCCATGCTGCGCCACTTCAAGGACGAGCAGTCGCACGCGCGCGCGCTGCGCAAGTACTGCCTCGATCAGGGGCTGCCGATCGAGCGCTCGCCGGGCGAGGAGGCGCTCATCCGGCGCTCCGACGAGGGCTACGCCCAGTACCTGCGCCACCTCGACGCCACCACCAGCCGCTTCACCCCCGACGACATGCTGGCCTACTACGCCCACGTCCAGGTGCAGGAGGACCTGGCCGACACCGCCTACCAGGTGGTGGCCGGCGAGCTCGAGCGCCAGGAGCAGCACCCGAAGCTGGTCAGGATCCTCCGCGCCTTCGCCAGGAGCGAGGTCGAGCACCGCGGCTACGCCGAGCGCTTCCTCGACAAGTACCAGGGGCGCCTGGGGGCCGCGCGGCGCGCCGAGGTCGAGCGCCGCACCCGCCGGCAGAGCGCGCTGTCGAGCCTCCACTTCGGGCGCGACTTCCTGAAGCTCCTGGTCCGCGAGCACGACTTTCAGCCCGGCGTCCTCCGCCTGGTCTGCTGATGCCGGTCAACTGGGCCATCTCCTACCTGCGCGGGCGCGCCATCGGCCGCCGGCTGCGGCGGCCGGCCCGGCGCCTGCCGATCCTCTACGTGCCGGGCATCCTGGGGGTGAAGCTCCACGACCCGCGCCACCGGGTCGACGTCTGGGGCGACTTCCGCGGCATCCTCCTGCGCAACCCGGCCCACGCGGGCTACGCGCTCGACGGCGACGGCGGCAACGGTGGCGGGGCGGTCGCCACCGATCCGCTGCACTACTTCCGGATCGTCCCCTGGCTGGTCGATACCCTCATCACTGCCGAAATCAAGCACGTCCTCGAGCAGGGCCTGGGCTACCGCGAGGGGCACGACCTCTTCTTCCTCGGCTACGACTGGCGGCGCGACTACCGGCACCTGGCCGGCTGCCTGGAGGCGGAGCTGCGGCGCATCGGCGCCGGTTTCGGCCCGCGCCGCCCGGTCATCCTGCTCGGTCAGTCGGTCGCCAACCTGGCGGTGCGCTACCTGGTCCGTCACGGCCCGCGCGATCTCGACGGCGCCATCGCCAAGTGGTACGCGTTCGGGCCCACCTGGCGCGGCACCTACCACGCCCTCCACATGCTGCGCGAGGGCTACTACCCGGCCAGCCGCCGCTTCCACGGCTTCTCGCCCGAGGACGCCCTGTCCTATCCGGCCTGCCTGCAGCTCCTGCCGCACGACCCGGTCCTCATCGGTCCCGGCGGCGCGCGAAGCGCGCTCGACCTCGACGACGTCGACTGCTGGCTGGCGCACGGGCTCGGCCCGCGCCGGCTGGCCGCCAGCCCGGCGGCGCGGCGCGCGCTCGGCCGCGAGCTCGGGCGCCTGCGCGCCCTGCGCGACGAGGTGACCGGGTCGCACCCGCGCGATGCCCGGGTGCCGCAGACCTGGTTCGCCGGCTCGCGCAACCGGGCGGTGGTGGCGGCGATCCCCCACCCGGAGGGCGCGCTGGTGAGCGAGAAGCAGATCGCGCGCCAGCCGGGCGACCTCGCCGCCCGCGCGCTGGCACCCGGCGACGACCACATCCCGCTCGCCCACCTGACCGAGGCGGCCTGTGGTCCGGTGGTCAGGAGCTACGACAGCATCCCCTACGGCGAGAGCTACCTCCTGGTCGGCGCGCCGAAGGACCACCGGGCCATCATCAACCACCCGCCCAACCTGGCGGCGCTGGCGGCCGACCTGGCCGAGGTGAACGCGCGGGCATGAGCGCCATCGACGATCTCGCCGCCGTGCGCGAGCCCTACGCGGTGCCGGAGCCGGATCGGCTGTTCGACGCCGCCATGGCCGAATGCGACGACTGGCACCGGAAGCGGAACCCGGCCTACGTGCGGCTGTGGGCGGGACCGGCGCGCCCGGTGGTACCGGTCGGGCTGTTCAAGCGAGTGGCGCTCGACACCCCGACCGGCGCGGAGGGCAGCTGGCTCCGCTCGACCGGAACCTCCGGCGGCTCACAGACGCGGGTCTTCTTCGACCGGATCAGCCTGGCGCGCATCGAGCTCGCCATGCTGCAGATGTTCCTCCACGCCCGCTTCTTCGATCTGAGGCCGGCGCGCTTCCTCCTCCTGGCGCCGGATCCGTCGAGCGGCGACCACCCCGGCTACGCCACCGCGTTCGACAAGTTCACCGCCTGCGCGCCGGTGGCCGAGCGGGTGTACGCCTGCGCCGCCGACGGCACCCTCGACCCGGCGCGCGCCTGGGCGGCGCTCGAGCGCTGGGCGGCGGACGAGGCCACCGTGTTCGTCTTCGGGCTGAGCGTCCACCTCGAGCGCCTGGTGCTGGCCGCGCGGCGGCCGGTCCCCCAGCGCGGCGTGGTGAAGGCGTTGACCGGCGGCGGCTGGAAGGGGCTGGCGCAGTCGTTGTCGCGCGGCGAGATGGTCGAGCGGTTTCGTGAGCTGGTGCCGGCGCCCTCGTGCGAGGTGCGCGATCTCTTCGGCATGACCGAGCACGCGCTGCATTACCTCTCCTGCGCCGCCGGGCGCTTCCACGTGCCGCGCTACGCGCGGGTGGTGGTTGTCGGACCCGACGGCGAGCCGGCGCCGAGCGGGCGGCCCGGCCTCATCCGCCTGCTGAACCCGTTCTTCGCCTCGATCCCGAGCCACGACCTGCTCAGCGAGGACGTCGGCGCGCTGCACGAGGGCTGCGCCTGCGGCCTGGCCGGGCCCAGCCTCGAGTACCACCACCGGGTGACCACGCCGGCCGGCACCTGCGCGGCGGAGGCGGCCGCGTGAGAGCGCGGGCGCTGGCAGACCGGCTGCGCGGCTGGGTCGACGGCCTCCCGGCGCTCGTCGGCGGCGGCGCAGCCGACCCGGCCACCGCCGCGTTCTGCGCGAGCGCGCTGCGCCGCATCTGCGACGAGGACCTGCTGGTCCGCAAGGTGGAGGCGGAGCTCGGTGCCGCCCCCTGGGCGCCGGTCGGCCGGGTTCTCATCGTGGTGTCGGAGAACGACCTCCTCGGCACCGCGCTGGCTCTGCTCGGCGCGCTGGTCACCGGCAACCAGGTGCGCATCAAGGTGCGGCACACCCGCCGGCTGGTCGACAGCCTGGTCGCCGGCCTGGGCGTCCCGTGCGAGGTCCTCGACTGGGACGGCCCCGGGCAGGACGACGAGGTGGTGCTGGCCGACATCGACGCGGTCCTGGTCGCCGGCGGCGACGCGGTGATCCGCCGCTACCGCCGCGCGGCGCCTGCGCACGTGCGGCTGGTCGAGTGGGGCCCGGCGCTGAGCGCCGCGGCGATCGGACCCGAGGCCGATCTCGCCGATGACGCGATGCTCGATCGCCTGGTCTCCGACGTGACCCTCTTCGGCCAGCGAGTGTGCAGCTCGCCGCAGCTCATCGCGGTCGATCCGCGCCATGGCGAGCTCCTCCACGCGCGCCTCGGCGATCGCCTCGACGCCCTGGCGCCGCTGCCCGACGACGAGCGGCTGGCCCAGCACGCGCGCGCCGCCGAGCTCGAGCTGCTCGGCCGGCTCGACGGCCGGGTCCGGGTCGCGCTCGACCGCACCAGCGGCTGGGGCGTCACCTCCAGCGCCTCGATCGATCCCGCCCTGCGCCTCCACCGCGGCTTCGCCCTGGTGGTCGCCCCGCTGGCCGACACCCTCGCTGAGCTGGCCCGCCGACACCGCCGCCGCCTGCAGACGCTCGGCACCTGGGGCGCCGCGCTGCCGCACGGCGGCTTCACCCGGGTCTGCCCGATCGGCGCCATGCACGCGCGCTCGCCGCTCGAGCCGCACGACGGCGTCTTCGAGCTGACCCGGCTGGTCGACTTCCTGGCGTCATGATGATGAAGGTCTTCGTCACCGGCGCGAGCGGCTTCATCGGGCGCCACCTGTGCCGCGTCCTGGCCGCGCGCGGCCACCAGGTCACCGCGCTGGTCCGCCGGGCCGAGCGCGCCCCGGCCGGGGTCGCCATCGCTGTCGGCCATCTCTGCCGGCCGGCCGACTACCGCGCCGCGCTCGCCGGCTGCGACGCCGTCATGCACCTGGCGGCCGACTACCGGCTCGGCCCGGTCGACCGGCGCGCGATGTTCGCCACGAACGTCGAGGGCACCCGCGCGATCCTCGACGCCGCGCCCGGCCGGGTCGTCCACGTGAGCTCGACCGCCGCGCTGGGCGAGACCGGCGGGCGCGAAGGGGACGAGAGCCAGCGGCACAACGGCGTCTTCCGCAGCTACTACGAGGAGACCAAGCACATCGCCCACGGGCTGGCCGCCGCCCGCATGGCGGCGGGGGCGCCGGTCGCCATCGCCATCCCCGGCGGGGTCTTCGGCGCCGGCGATCGCAGCCCGCTGGCCCGCGCCCTCGGCGACTTCGTGCGCGGCAAGCTTCCCATCCAGGTCGCCTCGCAGAGCCGCTTCAACCTGTGCCAGGTCGACGCGGTGTGCGACGGCCTGGCGCGCATCCTCGAGCACGGCGGAGCCGAGGCCTGGATCCTGACCGGCGCCGCCACCTCGATGGCCGAGCTCCTGGCACTGGCCGCCGAGCTCACCGGCCGCCGGCCGCCGCGCGCGGTGCCGGCGCGCGTGCTGGCCGCGCCCGCCCGCGTCCTCGATCTCGTGAGCCGCCTGAGCGGCGCCGCCCTGCCCCTCTCGCGCGAGGCCCTCGCGGTGATGGACGGCTCGAGCTACATCTACTCGTCGGCCAGGGCGCGCGCCCGGCTCGGCTGGGACCCGGGCGAAGTCCGCCCTGCCCTCGCCGACTACCTGGCCTCGCTCCGGTGAGGCGCCGGTGACCGCGCTGGCCAGCCAGTGGGGACGCGTGCGCGTCCGGCGCGCCAGCCCGCAGCTGGTCGCCATCGACGCCGAGAACCAGCGCGCCGCCGCCTTCGGCCAGGGCTGGGCGGCCGGCCGGCTGCGCGGCTGGCAGCTCGAGCTCCAGCGGCGCATCGCCTCCGGCACGCTCGCCGCGCTGGTCGGCCCCGGCGGCCTCGAGCACGATCGCTTCCAGCGCCACCTGGGGCTCGCCCGGCTGGCCGAGCGCGAGGCGCGGCGCGACGAGGGCAGCGAGCAGGCCGAGCTGGTGCGCGCCTACGTCGAGGGCGTCAACCGCGGTGCGCGCCCGTCGCTCGAGCTCTTCCTCCTGCGCCACCGGCCGCGCCCCTACGACCTCCTCGACGTCTACCTGGTGGCCGAGCTCAAGTACTTCATCAACTCGGCCTGGCGCTTCCAGCTGCTGCATACCCTGGCGGCCGGCGCGCTGGCGCCCGCGCGCCACGCCGAGCTCTTCGCCATCCCGATGCTCGAAGGTGGCGTCCGCCCGCCGCTCGCGCGCGCGCCCGACGGCCGCTTCACCGCCGAGGTCGCCGCCGCGCTGGCCGCCGGCCTCGACGGGCTCGGCCACCTCGGCCTGTCCTCGCCCGACATCGGCTCGAACGCCTTCGCGGTGGCCGGCAGCCGCACCACGACCGGCGCCCCGCTCCTGGCCACCGACCCGCACATGGGCCTGGTCAGTCCCGGCTTCAACCTGCTCATGCGGGTCACCTCCGACGACGGGCTGCGCCTGTTCGGCTCTCACTTCCCGGGGGTGCCCGGCATCGTGGTCGGCCGCAACCGCGACGTCGCCTGGGGAATGGTCGGGCTCATGGCCGACAACCAGGACCTCTTGTGGGGCGAGCTCGACGCCGCCGGCGAGCGCGTGCGGGTGGACGGCGCCTGGGTGGCGCTCGAGGTCGAGCGGTCGACCATCGAGGTGCGCGGCGGCGCGGCCGAGCCGCACCGGGCGCGCGGATTCGTCGGCGGCCGCCTGGTGCACACCGCCGGCTCGCACGGCCTCTTCCTCCGCTGGCCGGCGCTCGACCACCCGCTGGGATCGATCGCGCTGGCCGAGCTGGCGCGGGCGCGCGACTGGACCTCGTTCCGCGCCGCCCTCTCGCTCATGCACAACGCGCCGATGATCGCGGTCTACGCCGACCGGTCCGGCGCCATCGGGCTGCAGACGGTCGGCCTCATCCCGGACCGGGCCGCCGCGTCCGGCGGCAGCCTGGTGCAGTCGCTCGACCGGCCCGAGGCCGCCTGGCGCGGCTACCTCCCCTTCGACGCCCTGCCGGCCCGGCGCGACCCGGACGACGGCATCATCGTCTACGCCAACCAGTACGAGGCGGCGCTGTTCGACGGCGCGCCGCCGCTGGCCAGCCGCTGGCACCCGCCGACCCGAGCGCTGCGCATCCGCGAGCTCCTCCTGGCCCGCGCGCGCCACGACCCGACCTCGTTCGCCGCCATCCAGGACGACCGGGTCGATGGCTTCGCGCGCCGCGCGCTGCCCCTCTTGCGCGAGCAGCTCGGCGACCCCGCCGCCCTCGCCGGCTGGGACGGGGACACCCGCGACACCGGGCGCGCCGTCCTCTTCGAGCGCTGGATGGACGAGCTGGCCGGCGCGCTGGTCGGCGCCGCGCTGCCGCCGCGGTTGGCCGCCGCCTATCCCGACCAGTGGCCGCCCTACCGGTGGAACCTCGTCGCCATCCTCGAGGCGTCGGCCGCCGACTGGGGCATCGACGACCGCCGCGCGCTCGTCGCCCGGGCGCTGGAGCGCGCCGCGGCGCCCGGTCCGGTGCCGCGGGTGGCCTACCGGCACACCTTGCGCCGCCACCCGCTCGGCCGGCTGCTGTTCGCCGCCGATCACCCCTACGACGGCGGCAGCCGCGAGACCGTGCACGTCGCGCGGCGCAACGCCGACTTCCTGGCCAGCCGGCAAGGCGGCGCGGGCGCCGAGGCAGCCACTCGCCCCTACAGCTTCGGGCCGGCGTTCAAGCTGGTGCTCGACCTCTCGGCCGCCGGCGCGATCCATTACGCCGCCAACACACCGTCGAGCGGCGTCGCGCTCGGCCCCGCCGTGAAGCCCGCGCTCCGTCGCTGGCGCCGCGGACGCCGCTATCGCTCTTCTGTATGATCGCGGTGGATGCTCCCGACCGTCGACAGCGGGCGCTTCGAGCTGAGCGGGCTGGCGGGCGAGGGCGGGATGAGCCTGGTCTACCGCGGGATCGACCGGACCACCGGCCGCCAGGTGGCGATCAAGATCCTGCGCGACGGGGTGAGCATCGGCGACCGCTTCGAGCGCGAGTCGAAGCTGCTCGCCGAGCTCGACGACCCGCGCGTGGTCGGCTACGTGGCGCACGGCACCGCCGAGACCGGCCAGCAGTACCTGGTCACCGAGTGGCTCGAGGGGGAGCCGCTGTCGCGCCGGCTCGAGGCCGGCACCCTCACGGTGGCCCAGACCATCGAGCTCGCGCGCCGGGTGGCCGGCATCCTCGGGCGCCTGCACGAGCGCGGCATCGTCCACCGCGACGTCAAGCCGTCGAACCTGTTCCTGCGCGGCGGCGCGATCGAGCGGGTCACCCTCATCGACTTCGGCATCGCGCGCTTCCACGACCCGACGAGCGAGCTCACCCGCACCGGCATCGCGGTCGGGACGCCCGGCTTCATGGCGCCCGAGCAGGCGCGCGGCGAGCGCGACATCGACGCCCGCGCCGACGTCTTCTCGCTCGGCTGCGTGATGTACCGCTGCCTCACCGGGCGCTCGCCCTTCCGCGGCGCCGACGCCCTCGCGGTCCAGCTCAAGATCATCCTCGACGAGACGCCGCGCCTGCGCGCCGCCCGACCGGGCGTGCCGGACGCGCTCGACCGCCTGGTCACCCGCATGCTGGCCAAGGCGAAGAGCGACCGGCCGCCCGACGGCCACGCGGTCGCGCGCGAGCTCGATCGCGTCCCGGCGGCGACCGAGTCGACGGCGATCGCCGGCGACGGCCTCACCGAGGTCGAGCAGCGGCTGGTGTCGGTGGTGGTGATGCGATCGCCGGGTGAGGCGGCCACCCTGCCGGGCGTCGAGCTGACCCGGCGCAACCAGGCGCTGGTCGAGCTGGCCGGCCGGTTCGACGCCCGCTACGAGAACCTGGGCGACGGCACCGAGGTCTTGACCCTGGCGGGGGCGCGGGCCGCCACCGACCAGGCGCTCCAGGCAGCCCGCTGCGCCCTGGCCGCCCGCGAGCTCAGGCCCGACGGCGGCGCCATCGCGGTCGCCACCGGCGCGGGGGTCATCGCCGACGGCACCCCGCTCGGCGAGGTGTTCGACCGCTCGGTCGCGCTGCTCGCCGGCCGGACGGCGGAGATCCGGCTCGATCCGCTCACCGCCGGCCTCTTGCCGCCGCAGTTCGAGATCGGTGCCGACGATCGCGGGCCCTACCTGGTGCGCGAGCGCGACCAGCCGGAGCCGATCCGCACCCTGCTCGGCCGCCCGACCCCGTTCGTCGGCCGCCGCAAGGAGCTGCGCATCCTCGAGGCGGTGCTCGACGAGTGCCTCACCGACGGGGTCGCGCGCGCCGCCATGCTGGTCGGCCCGGCCGGCATCGGCAAGTCGCGCGTCCGCTACGAGTTCATGCGCGCGCTGTCGGCTGCCGGCCGTCCCGCCCAGGTCTGGCTGGGGCGCGCCGACGCGCTCCTGGCCGCCGCCCCCTTCGGCCTGGTCGCCCAGGCGCTGCGCCGCGAGTGCGAGGTGTGGTCGAGCGATCCGCCCGAGGTGCGCCGCGCGGTGCTGCGCGGACGGGTCGGGCGCCACCTGCCGGTCGATCAGGTCGACGAGGTCACCGCCTTCCTGGCCGAGATGATCGGAAATCCCCTGTCCGACGCCGACCGGCCCCACCTGCGCGCCGCCCGCGAGAGCGCGCGCCTGATGAACGAGCGCATCTCGGAGAGCTGGGCCCTGCTCCTGCGCGCCGAGTGCGCGGCGCGCCCGGTGGTGCTCATCCTCGAGGACGTCCACTGGGCCGATCGCCCCAGCCTGCACAAGGTCGACGAGGCGCTGGCGGCGCTGGCCGACCTGCCGTTCATGGTGCTGGCGGTCGCCCGCCCCGAGGTCGACGCGGTCTTCCCCCACCTGTGGGAGGAGCGCAGCGTCCAGCGCATCCCGCTGGCGCCGCTCACCGCCGCCGCCAGCGCCGAGCTGGTCCGCGACGCGCTCGGCCCCTCGGCCACGGCGCGCACCATCGAGCGCATCTGCGAGAGCGCGGCCGGCAACGCCTTCTTCCTCGAGGAGCTCATCCGCGCCGAGTCGGAGGCGCCGTCCGACACCGACACCCGCTCCTCGCCGAAGACCGTGGTGGCGGTGGTGCAGGCGCGCCTGGCCGCGCTCGAGCCGGAGGCCCGGCGCCTCCTCCGGGCGGCCAGCGTCTTCGGCCGGGTCTTCTGGCGCGGCGCGGTCGACGCGCTGATGGGAGGCGACGACGAGGTCGACATCGAGCGGTGGCTGGCGGACCTGACGTCGCGCGAGGTCTTGAGCCGGCAGAGCGAGACCCGCATCGCCGGCGAGCCGCAGTACGCGTTCCGCCACGTCCTGGTGCGCGAGGCGGCCTACGCCACCTTGACCGCGGAGGATCGCATCCGCGGCCACCGGCTGGCCGGCGAGTGGCTCGAGCGCGCCGGCGAGGTCGACCACGCGCTGCTCGCCGAGCACTACGAGGCGGGCAACGTGCACCGCAAGGCGGGCCCGTCGTGGCGCGCGGCGGCCGATCGCGCCCTGTCGGGTGGCGATCCCGACGCCGCCCTGGCCTACGGCGCGCGCGCGGTCGCCTGCGGCGCCGGCGGCGAGGAGCTCGGCCACCTCGAGCTCATCCAGGCGTCGGCGCAGGACTGGAAGGGAGAGTACGAGGCGGCCGAGCGGCTGGCCTCGTCGGCGCTCGGCCACCTGCCGCGCGGCGGCCGCCTCTGGTGCCGCACGGTCGGCCTGCTCGCCCGCGTGCTGCTCAACCGCGGACAGACCGACCAGATGCGGGCGCTGGCCGCCGAGCTGCTCGATCTCTCGCGGAGCGGAACCCCCGGCACCGAGCTGTCGATCGCCATCACGATGCTGGTCTACGCGCTCAGGATGGCGGGCCTGCGCGGCGAGGACGACGCGCTCATCGCGGTGGTCGAAGAGCAGGCGCCTGCCGAGGCGCGGCAGGACCCGACCGTGCGCGGCTACCTGGCCCTGTGCCGCGCCGTGCTCGATCAGTCGGACATCGCCGCCGACCTGGTGGTGCGGCGCGAGGCGGCCGCCTGCTTCTCCGAGGCGGGCGACACCATCCGCGCCCGCATCGAGCTCTACAACTCCTACTTCGACCTGGTCGAGCTCGGCGCCTACGAGGACGCCCGGCGCGGCCTGCAGGCGATCCACGAGTGGGCGTCGCGGCGCAACCTCATGTCGCTGGTCTGGCTGTCGCGCGGCCTCCTGGCCGAGACGCTGTCGCGCGTGGGGCGCCCGGCCGACGCCATCCCGGTCATGCGCGAGATCGCCGACGAGTTCCGCCGCAACCAGAGCGGCCGCAAGGAGGGCGCCACCCTCATCGCGCTCGGCCGCGTGCACATGGCGCTGGGCGATCTCGACGACGCCGAGCGCGAGCTCCGCCGCGCCATCGAGGTCCTCGAGCAGAACGGCCGGCCGATCCTGCCGCCGGCGCTGGCCGCCATGGCCCGGGTCGAGCTGGCGCGCGGCCGCGCCGACGCCGCGCTCGCGCTCACCCGGCGCGCCATCTCCGAGACGGAGGCGCTCGGCGGGCTCGAGTCGGGCGAGGCGACCATGTACCTGACCCACGCCGAGGCGCTGTGGGCCAGCGGCGCCCGGGACGACGCGCTCGCCGCCATCCGCTTCGCGCGCGATCGCATCGAGCGGCTGGCGGCGCGCATCAGCGACCCCGCCCTGCGGCGCTCCTACCGCGAGGCGGTCGACGAGAACGCCCGCACCATCGCGCTCGCGGCCGAGTGGCTACCGGCGTAGGATTCCGCCATGCAGCGACTGGCCTGGCTCGGGTTCGCGGTCATGCTCACGGCCTGCGGCGGCGACGACGACGGCGGCGGCGGCGGCGGCGGAGACGGCGGCGGCGGCGGCCGCGGACCCATCGCCATCGCCGACCTGTCCGGCAGCTGCGCCGACACCGACTGCGACGGCCCGGCGCCGAGCGGCAACTGCTACTGCGACGCCGACTGCACCCGCTACGCCGACTGCTGCGACGACTATCTCGCCGCCTGCTCGGACGGCCCCGCCTGCGGCGGCTTCGCCGGCGACCAGTGCGAGCGGCCGACCTTCTGCCACTACGCCCCGAGCGACATGTGCGGATCCGGCGACCAGATCGGCACCTGCACCCGCGTCCCCGACGACTGCGTCGCCGACGAGGTCACCGTTTGCGGTTGCGACGGCACCACCTACGACAACGCCTGCCTGGCCGGCATGGCCGGCACCAGCGTCGCCGCCGACGGCCCCTGCCCGTAGCCGAGCCGGCCGCCGCTACTGCTTGAGGTGCTTCTCGAGGAAGAGGATCGAGAGGAGGGCGAAGGTGTCCCTGTTGCTCTTCTTCTGGAAGCCGTGGCCCTCGTCGCGCGCCAGCATGAACCAGACGTCCTTGCCCGCCTTGCGCACCGCCTGGACGATCTGCTGCGCCTCGCCGGCCGGCACCCGCGGGTCGTTGGCCCCCTGGGCGACGAACAGCGCGCTCTTGATCTTGTCCACGTGATTGAGCGGGGAGATCGCCTCGAGGTGCTTGCGCATCTCGGCGTCGCGCTCGTCACCGTACTCGACGCGGCGCAGGTCGCGCCGGTACTCGGCGGTGTTCTCGAGGAAGGTGATGAAGCTCGAGATGCCGACCACGTCGATGCCGGCGCGCAGCCGGTCGCCGAAGTGGACCAGCGAGGCGAGCACCATGTAGCCGCCGTAGGAGCCGCCGAACACCGCCACCCGGCCGGCGTCGAGCTCCTTCTGGCTGGCGACCCAGTCGAGCAGCGCGCCGATGTCCTTCACCGAGTCCTCGCGCTTCACCCCGTTGTCGAGCGTGAGGTAGGTCTTGCCGTAGCCGTCCGAGCCGCGCACGTTGGGATCGAGAACCGCGATGCCGGCCTCGGCCACCAGGTACTGCGTGAGACCACTGAAGCCGGGCCGGGTCTGCGCCTCGGGACCGCCGTGGATGGTGACCACCACCGGGAACGGCCCCGGGCCGGCCGGGCGGTAGAAGAAGGCCGGGATCTTCATCCCGTCGAAGCTCTTGTACTCGATGAGCGTGGGCTCGACCAGGCGCGAGGTGTCCAGGCCGCCCATCTCGCTCTCGGTCCAGCGGGTCGCCTTGCGGGTGCGGAGGTCGTAGGTCCAGGCGTCGCCGGTGCGGGTCGCGCTCGCCAGGGTGAAGCCGAGGACCGGCGCCTTGCGGGCGAAGTTCAGCTTGCTGGCCATTCCCTTCGGCACCCCGGCGGCGACCTTCTCCTTGCGGCTCCGGGTGTCGAGCAGGTGGATGCGGGCGAAGCCGCCCTCGTTCACCGTGAAGGCCAGCGTCTTGCCGTCGCCGCTGAGCTCGATCTCCTCCACGTTCCACTTGATGTGCGAGGTCAGCGAGCGCCAGGTCTGCTTGGCCAGATCGACCTCGAAGAGCTCGATGAACTCGCCGTTCTTGTCGCTGGTGACGTAGGCCCGGTTGCCGGCGGCGAGCACCGCGTCGCGATAGGCGGCTGCCGGCTCGGCCGGGGTCAGCGCGCTGACCGACTTCTTCTCCAGGTCGCCGATGTGGACCCGCTGCGCGTTGATCGAGATGGTCTCGATGACCAGCAGGCGCTTGCCGTCGGGCGAGAAGGACATCGGCTCCCAGTCCCCCTTGGCCTCGAACGCCAGCGCCGCCGACTCCGGTCGGGCGCCGTCGCCGACCCAGATGTCGACGTCGCGCCCGTTGCGGGCGGTCGAGCCCCAGGCCAGCTTCTTGCCGTCGTCCGACCAGAGCGGGCTCACGTTGCGGCTCTTGCCGTCGGTCAGCCGGGTCACCTTGGCCGACGCCAGGTCGAGCCGGAAGAGCTGGAACTGCTCGTTGCCGCCGACGTCGCGCAGGTAGGTGAGCGAGCGCGACTGGCCCGGCACGAAGGCGCCGCTGCCCGACGGCTCGCGCGAGAAGGTCAGCTGGGTGCGCGCGCCGCCCGCCATCGCCACCCGGTGGATCTGGCTCGACTCGCCGAACCGGGTGCCGATGAGGACCGCCTTGCCGTCGTCGGCGATGTCGAAGATCGAGGCGCTGCGGGTCTCGAGGTACTGCTCGAGGCGGGCGCGCAGCGGCTCCGGGATGGCCGGCGTGCCGTCGAGCAGGAGGGTCGCCTCTTCGCCCGGCGCCACCCCGGCGGCCGGCGGCGCGGTCGGGCCGACCGGCGGCGGCGCGATCGGTTCTCCGCCGCCGCCGCCAGGCGGCAGGACCGGTCCGGTGGAGCTGCGCCCGGAGCAGGCGATCAGCGAGGCGAGGACGGCGGCGAGATGGGCTGCGCGCATGGCGCGCGACAATACAGCTAATCGCCGGCGACGAAGAACACCATCTTCCAGGCGCCGCCCAGGTTCCTGAACCCGGCCCGGTAGCCGGCGAAGTTCCCGTCGGTGAGGAAGGCGGCCGGGCAGACGACCTGCCCGTCCTTGGGGTCCTGCGCGCAGCCGGCGGACAGCGCCTTGGACAGCTCCGCCAGGATGGTCGGATCGGCCTGCCACATGACGACCGCGGTCTCGGCCGAGGGGCTGTCGCCGAAGCTGTAGGTGAACTCGTCGGCCATGAGCGGCCGCAGCCGCCCGATGTCGCGATTGCTGGCGGCCTGCTCGACGTCGGAGATGGCGCGCGCCGCCGCCGGCGGCAGGTTGGCGCCGAATCGCGAGAGGTCGCCCGGCGAGCGCTTCTCGACCCGCACCTGGCGCTGGGCCTCGCTCTCCATCTTGAGCCGGACGGCGTACTTCTTGAGGCGCCGGTGGATGGCCACCTCCATCGCCTCCTTGCGCGGCTCGAGCCAGCTCGGCACGTCGGCGCCGTGCAGCGGCACCGGCTGCTCGCCGGCCTTCCACGAGGAGGCCTGAGCGTGGACCCGCACTCGCCAGGGCCGGCCGCCGACCACGTGGATGTCGAAGCGGATGAAGTAGTTCTTGCGCAGCGAGGTGGTGGCCTGAAACGCGCTCGGCGAGTTGTTCGGGCTCATCTGCTGCGCGTTCGACGGGATCGCCTGGTCCTCGTTCCCCTCGGTGATGCGGATGGGATGCCAGGCGGTCTTGATGATGCCGACCCGGGCGTCCTCGATGACGTTCGGGTAGAGATCGCGCACGGCCGCCAGCGTCTCGCTGTAGACGACGGCGAAGTCAGCCTTGTAGCCGGAGGTCTTGGCGTCGCGGACCTCGACGTCGGACGCGCCGCACCCGGCGGCGAGCACGAGGACAATCGTCGTGGTACGAAGGTGTCCGGTCCGCATGAGAGCCCCAGCCAAACGGAAGAGCCGCGCCCGGGCAAGCGCGATCCTGGAAATTTTACAGCGCACCTGGCCAAAGGCCACGTGCGAGCTCAAGTTCCGGAATGCCTATCAGCTGACCGTGGCCACCATCCTGTCGGCCCAGTCGACCGACAAGCGCGTGAACATGGTGACCCCGGCCCTGTTCCGCCGCTACCCGACCCCTGCCCGGCTCGCCCAGGCCGACCTCGCCGAGCTCGAGGAGATGGTCCACTCGACCGGGTTTTTCCGCCAGAAGGCGAAGAGCCTGGTTCGCATGGCCGGGACCGTGGTGAGCCAGTTCGGCGGCGAGATTCCCCGCACCATGGAGGAGATGGTCCAGCTGCCCGGGGTGGCGCGCAAGACCGCCAACGTCGTGCTCGGATCGGCCCTCGGGATCCCGAGCGGGATCGTGGTCGACACCCACGTCATCCGGGTGGCCGGGCGGCTCGGCCTCACCCGCGAGACCGACCCGGTGAAGATCGAGCGCGACCTCATGGCGCTGGCGCCCGAGGAGCGCTGGATCGACCTCGGCCACCAGCTCATCTGGCACGGCCGCCGCATCTGCCATGCGCGCAAGCCCGACTGTCAGGCCTGTCCGCTGGCCCCGCTGTGCCCGAGCGCGGATCTGTGAGCGATGATGAAGGGCGAGCCATGACCAGCGCGCATCCACCGCGGCCGATCATCGGAGTCGGCGGCATCGCGTTCGACGCCGAGTGCCGCGTGCTGCTGGTCCGCGCCGCCGGCGGCCGCTGGAGCGTCCCGGGCGGCCGCGTCGAGCTCGGCGAGCGACTGGCGGCCGCCTGCGCGCGCGAGCTCCACGAGGAGACCGGCCTCACGGTGCGGGTGGCCGGGCTGGCCGAGGTGTTCGAGCGGATCGAGGCCGACCTCCACTACGTCATCCTCGACTACCTGGTCGAGGTGGTGGGCGGCACGCTGGCCGCCGGCGACGACGCCGTCGAGGCGGGCTGGTTCTCGCTCGCCGAGGTGGCACGCATGCACACGAGCGAGGGACTCCTCGCCGTGCTCGAGCGGGCGCTCGTCAGCGCGCGCGATGCCGGACTTGCTCCGCCCGCCGGGTCGGGGTAGCTCTCGGTCGTGCCGCTACCGCTCGCCAGCCGCCCGCTGCGCCGCCACGAGGTGTCCGACGCCGACTGGCACGACTGGCGCTGGCAGCTCCGCCACATGCTCGAGGGGGCGCTCGAACTGGAGCGCTTCATCCCTCTTTCGCCCGAGGAGCGCGCCGGGCTCGAGGCGACCCGCGGCCGGTTCCGGGTCGGCATCACACCCTACTACGCCTCGCTGATGGACCCGGCGCGGGCGGACTGCCCCATCCGCCGGCAGGCGATCCCGCGCGCCGAGGAGGCGCGCACCGCGCCCGGCGAGCTCGACGACCCGCTCGGCGAGGACAGCCACAACCCGGCGCCGCGCATCTTCCACAAGTACCCGGACCGCGTGCTCCTCATGGTGGTGGACCGCTGCGCCATCTACTGCCGCCACTGCAACCGGCGCCGCATCGTCGGCGGCGACGACCCGCCCACCGCGGGCGAGCTCGACGCCGCGCTGGCCTACATCGAGCGGACGCCGCGGGTGAAGGACGTCCTCCTGTCGGGCGGCGATCCACTGCTCATGGCCACCCGCAAGCTCGACGCCATCCTCGCCCGGCTGCGCGCCATCCCGCACGTCGAGATCATCCGCATCGGCACGCGCGTGCCGGTCGTCCTGCCCATGCGCGTCGACCAGGAGCTGTGCGATGCGCTGCGCCGCCACCATCCGCTCTTCGTCAACACCCACTTCAACCACCCGGTCGAGCTGACGGCCGAGGCGAAGGAGGCGTGCGAGCGGCTGGTCGATTCCGGCATCCCGGTCGGCAACCAGGCGGTGCTCCTGCGCGGCATCAACTCGTCGCGCCGCTGCATGCGCGCGCTCATGCGCGGGCTCCTCCGAATGCGGGTCAAACCCTACTACCTCTTCCAGGGCGACACCGTGGCCGGTACTGATCACCTGCGCACGTCGGTGGAGACCGCGATCGCGATCATGGACGGGATGCGCGGCTGGATGACCGGAATGGGCATTCCACACCTGGTCATCGACGCACCGGGCGGCGGCGGCAAGATCCCCATTGGCCCCAGCTACCTGCGCGACTGCGGCGCCGAGTGGGTGACCCTGCGCAACTACAGGGGCCAGGAGATCCGCTACCCGCAGCCGGCGGAGAAGGACGACCGGGTGCCCTACGACGAGGTATTCTTCGCCGGCCTACCGGACGACGATGATCGCGAGGGCGGCCAGGGTGACATGTGAATTCAGCTGAGCTGAGCGCAGCGGTGGTGGCTGAAGCGCGCCGGCTCGGCTTCCACGCGATCGGCATCGCCCCGGCGGAGCCGTCGCGCCGCGCCCACGCCTTCGAGACCTGGCTGGACAGCGGAATGCACGGAGACATGACCTACCTGGCCGATCCGGTGCAGCGGGCGATGCGCGTCGACCTGCGCACGCTCCTGGCCGGCGCCCGCTCGGTGGTGGTGGTGGGGGTCGCCCACGACTCCGGCGTGGTGCCGGCCGAGCGGCTGCGCGGCCAGGTGGCCCGCTACGCTCGCGCGCGCGACTACCACTCCATCATCAAGGCGCGCCTGCGCAGGCTGGCCGACGAGATCGGCCGGCTGGTCGGGCGGCCGGTGGCCTCGCGCCCCTGCGTCGACACCGCTCCAGTCCTCGAGCGCGAGGTGGCCGAGCGCGCCGGCCTCGGCTTCATCGGCAAGAACACGCTCCTCATCGCGCCGGGCATCGGCTCCTACCTCCTGCTCGGCGAGCTCATCCTCGACGTCGAGCTCGAGCCGAGCACGGTGGCGGGGACCGAGCGCAACCGCTGCGGCAGCTGCACCGCCTGCCTCGACGCCTGCCCGACCGGCGCCTTCGTGGGGCCGTACGTGCTCGACGCCCGCCGCTGCATCTCCTACCTCACAGTCGAGCACCGCGGCCCCATCCCGCGCGAGCTGCGCCCCATCATCGGCACCCGTATCTTCGGCTGCGACGTCTGCCAGGAGGTCTGCCCGTTCAACGCCGCCGCTCCGTCGCGCACCGCGCCCGACCCGAGCCTGGCGCTCACCCTGCGGGCGGCCGAGCGAAGCGCACCCGATCTGGTTCGCACGCTCGGCCTCGGCGCCGCGCAGATGCGCCAGCTGGTCCGCGGCACCCCGTTGCGGCGCGCCGGCCGCGACGGCCTCCTGCGCAACGTCTGCGTCGCGCTCGGCAACACCGGCGAGCCGGCCGTCATCCCGGCCCTGGCGCGCGCGCTCCGCGGCGATCGCAGCGCGCTGGTCCGCGGCCACGCCGCCTGGGCGCTGGGGCGGCTGGGCGCCCGCGCGGTCCTCGAGGCGGCACGCGACGACGACCCGTCGGTGACCGAGGAGATCAGCGCCGCGCTCGGCGGACTCACCGCACCCTGAGCCCGACCCCTGTCAGTCGGACTCGCTCGTGCGCGCCGCCGCCGCCGCCGGTCGTCCACCCAGCGTGCGAACGTGGGCGATGACCGCGGCGATCTGCTCGTCCGACAACGCGCCGGCGAACGAGGGCATCTGCTTGTTCTCGGAGCCGCGCAGGATCTGGCGGCGGATGTCGTCATCCGTCAGGTGGCGCTGAACGTTGTCGCTGGTGAGCGGCTTGACCCCGAGCCGGGCCACGTTGGCGGCGTCCGGCTCCCCGAAGGGACCGTGACAGCGGGCGCAGACCTCCGAGAAGATCGCCGGGCCGTCGGCCCGGCCCCCGGCGATTCCATCCCGGCAGGCGGCCAGCAGTAGTAGCGCCACCAGCACGGCCCACCGGCTCATGCCGACTGATAGCATGTGCGCTATAGTGTGTCCGCCATGATGCGTCTCGTGTGGCCGGTCGCCGCGCTCGCGACCCTCGCCGCCTGCGGTGGTCCCGACGTCCCGACCCACTCCGGCTACAAGAGTCCGAAGGCGACTCCGTGGCGCAAGCCGACGGTCCTCCTGCTCGACGATCAAGGCGAGTCGGAGGTCGACGACAGCGTCTCCTATCCCAAGCGGCTGCGCGCGCGCTGGTTCGCCGTCGACCTGCCATCCGGCGGCCAGCTCGAAGTGCAGGTGCAGACCGAGCCGCAAGGGGATCGCGACGTCGATCTCGCGTTCGAGGTCCTGAACGAGGGATACGAGGTGCTGGTGCGGGCCGACCGCGACGAGGAGGACGCCGGCGAGGAGACCAAGACCCGGGCGATCAAGGAAGTCCGCCCCGGCCGCTACTACATCCATGTCTACGCCCAGCGCCGTCTGGACGAGGCCGACTTCTCCCTGAACCTCACCTACAAGCCGGGCGCGGCGGCTGCCCAGGCGTCGAACTTCCCCGCCTCGGTCGCCTTCGTGGGCGCGCTGCCCGACGTCCCGGCCGTGGACGACGCGCCGGCCCCGTCGGCGCCGCCGCGCAAGCCGTGCAAGGGACCCAAGTGCAAGAAGAAGCCGCCCGAGCCGCCGCCCGACACCGGACCGACCGTCAAGGCGCTGCGGGCGCGGGTGGCCGGCATCGTCTCGGCGACCGCGGGCGGCACGCAGATCCGGATCGACCGCGGCTCGCAGCAGGGCGTCGCGGTCGGCTGGAAGGGCTCGGTCGAGTCGCGCGACGGAAAGGCAGTCCCTGGCGGATCCTTCGAGGTGAGTCGGGTCACCGCCGCCGAATCATTCGGGACCGTGCGGGCGTCGGCAGAGACGGTAACGCAGGCCAAGTACGTCAGATTGCGGCCGCCCTGACAGTCTTTTCATCGGCTGCACGGCGCCGGCCGGCCCGGTCGGTGTGGCTTGTTCTGCGTTCGTATCCGCTATAATGAGTCTCCGAATGCGCCTTTACGACGCTCCGAACGGGCTCTCGCTCTCGTTTCTCGCGCTCGGTCTGGCACTTTGCGGCACCGGCTGTCCGAAGAACGTCGATGGCAGCGCCCATTCCGGTAAGGACGTCAAGTACAAGGGCGCCAAGACGATCAAGATCGAGGACAACGAGGGTCGCTCGCGCAAGGACATCGTCACCTACCCGGGCGGCGATCGGGTCGACTGGAAGACCTTCGATATCGGGACACCAGCGCCCGACGACAAGAAGAAGGCCGACAAGGATGCGCCACCGCCGCCGGCGGATGTGACCGGCACCCTCAAGGTCACGCTGCGCTGGAAGCCACCGCGCCCCGGTCTCGACCTGGCGTTCGACGTCTACGACCAGTACTTCCACCGCATCGGGCGCGCCAAGCCGAACGATGGCGGCAACAAGCGCAGCAAGAAGGTGACGATCAAGGACGCCGGTTCGGGCAAGTACTACGTCCAGGTGTACGCCTCGCGGCGCATGGACGCCGGCACCTACAGGGTCCAGGTGAAGTTCCAGCCGGGCGGCGACAAGGGCGCGGTGGCCGCGGCGCCGACCGCCAATGACATCCCCGATCCGCCGACGCTGCCGGCCCTGCCGGAGGCGGCCGACGCCACCGCCGGCGGCGCAACGCCACCACCGGGTGGGCTGACGCCGCCGGGCGGAACCCCGCCGGGCGGGGGGGCGACCACACCGCCACCGCCGCCGCCGCCACCGCCGCCCGCCTCGGTGAAGGCGCAGGTGGTGAAGTACGTGGTGGCCTCGTCGGGCGGGCTCATCATCACGGTCGACAAGGGCAAGAACCAGGGTATCGAGCCGGGCTGGAAGGGCAGCGTGCTGAACGCCTCCGGCAAGCCGGTCCAGGGTGGTGAGTTCCAGGTGACCAAGGTCCGCGGCGGTGAGGCCGAGGGCAAGGTCAGCCTGTCGGTGGATCAGATCGCGGCCAACAAGAAGGTCATGCTGAGCCCTCCGTCCCAGTGAGTACGGTGTGAACTACGCCGTGAATCAGCCCGACCACGCACATCTCATCGGCACCGTCATCGACGGCCGCTACGAGATCCTCCAGTGCGTGGGCGAGGGCGGGATGGGCGTGGTCTACAAGGCGCGGCAGAAGTCGATCGACCGGCTGGTCGCCATCAAGATGCTGTCGAGCACCCTGGCCAAGGACAAGAGCTGGGTGCAGCGCTTCTACAACGAGGCCAAGGCCTGCTCGCGGCTGCACCACCCGAACACCATCCGCATGTTCGATTTCGGGCAGACCGGGGACGGTCAGCTCTTCATGGCGATGGAGTTCCTCGACGGCGACAGCCTGCGCCAGGTGATCACCCGGAACGCGCCGATGGACCCGATGCGGGTCCTCAAGATCCTCATCCAGTGCTGCGCCTCCCTCAGCGAGGCGCACAACCTGGGCATCATTCACCGCGACATGAAGGCGGACAACATCTTCCTCATCGACCTGCCCGGGTCGAACGACCACGTGAAGGTGCTCGACTTCGGGGTCGCCAAGCTCATGATGGCGGAGGACTTCGCCACCCAGGTCGGCGTGGTGTTCGGGACCCCGCAGTACATGTCGCCCGAGCAGGGGCGGGGCGAGCCGCTCACCCCGCGCTCCGACCTCTACGGGGTCGGCATCCTCGCCTACGAGATGCTCACCGGCGCGGTGCCATTCAGCGACCCCAACCCGATGAGCGTCATCACCATGCACCTGCAGTCGCCGGTGCCGCCGCTGCCGCCGGTGGTCCCCGGCCTGGTGCAGACCATCGTGATGCGCGCGCTCGAGAAGGATCAGAAGCGCCGCTTCACCACCGCGGCCGCGATGATGGAGGAGTGCCAGGGGGCGCTGACCGTGCTGTCGACCGGCCCGTTCCGGGTCATGACGCCGCCGCACGCCCAGGGCACGCCCGGCGCCGGCCTGGCCCCGGTCAGCTCGAGTCCGGGCGCAGCGACCTACCCGGTTGGCCAACCGGCCGGCGGTCCGCCGCCGCCGATGCCGGTTCCCCACTCGCCGCTGCCCGGGCCGGCGCCCGCGCCGCAGGTGGCGCGCGCCGCGTTCGATCGTCCGACCATGCTCGAAGGGCATGCCCCGGTGTTGCCGCCCCACGTCTCGCCCGCGTCGGCCGCCGCCGCGGCGCAGAAGACGGTGCTGGTCAACTCGGCCCAGCACATGGAGCTCATCCATCACCCGACGCCGCCGCCCGGGCCGATGCCGATGCCGGGGCCCAACCGGACGGTGCTCCTGCCCAACAGCGAGGGCATCGTGTCGATGGGGCGGGCGCCGACGCCGCCGCCCATGCACCAGCTCGACCCGGTCGCCTACGGCAGCGGCGGCCGCGGCAGAGCCTCTGCCCTGTTCTGGATCTTCTGCCTCCTGGCCGGCCTGGCGGTCGGGGTCGGAGCCTACTGGCTTGTCCTCGAGCTCGGAAAGTGACGACGGCGCGCGGCCCCGCGCGCTCGATGCCGTCGACCCGAAACTGCTCGGCCGGCTGATCGCGCGGCACGGAGCGCCGCGCCAGACGGCGCCGATTCCCTTCGCAGAGAAGGAGAGGCGCGCGCTGATCGCGCGGCGCGAGCGGGCCATCGCCGCCGCCGACCGGGCGCTGGTCCGCCACATCGAACGACACGAGCGCGATGCCGGTGCGCTGCGGCGCCTGCCGACCGGCGACCCGCTGCCGGCGCGCGCGCCGATCGAGCGCTTCGACCTCGGCGCCTGGCCGATCCGCCAGCCCGGCGGCGAGGAGCGCGAGCTCGAGCCGTCCGAGGATCTCCGCCGCGCGCTCGACCACCGGACGCCGCAGGCGTTCCTGCGCGACCTGCACCGGCCGGTCTACTCGTTCGGCACCGTCCAGCTGCGGCGCGTGCCCTCCCCCACATCATCCGGCATCGCCCTGGCGCGGATCCGCTCGGCGATCGCGAGCGCGATGGTGCGCCACGGCCGCGACGACGCGGTGCAGCCGCTCGCGACACGCCTCATGGAAGGCGGCATGCGCGAGCTCAGGACCATCCTGGCGCAGCCGTGGTCCGAGTCCCGGCCGGAGAGCCCACTCCCGATGCCAGGGACCGCCCCAGGCGCAGAGGATTCCGTGTGGTTCGGCCTCAGCGGAGGGTACGACCCGGATGTGTGAGTCGGAGGCGCACCCGGCGCGCGCCCATGGCGCGATGCGGCGAGCGCGGACGCGTGCAGAGCGAGGAGTCGGCCGCTCGATCCGTCCGTATCATGACGTGTACACTCGATCGAGCCGGACGTGACCTCTCGCGCGCCTCACAGCAACCTCGCGAACCCTCCGGTCGGGACCCAGCCGGGCACCGGCGTCTCCGAGGCTCGATTTGCCACCTTCGCGGTGGGCAGGACGGACGTCGGCCGCCAGCGAACGACCAACGAGGACGCGATGTTGGTCGACGATACGCTCGGCCTGTACCTGGTGTGCGACGGCATGGGAGGCCACGCCTCGGGGCAGATCGCCTCGGACCTGGCCGTGCGCACCATCGCCCAGGCGATGAAGACCGGCGAGCCGGTGCCGCAGAACGGCGAGGACGCCCTGCAGGCCGCCATGCAGGCAGCCAACCAGACCGTCTACCAGCGGAGCCAGGTGGACCCGTCCTGCCACGGGATGGGGACCACCGCGGTGGGACTGCGGGTGGAGGCGGATCTGCTCCACATCTGCCACTGCGGCGACTCGCGGGTCTATCTCCTGCGCGGCGGCAAGCTGAACCAGCTCACCCGCGACCACTCGCTGGTCAACCTCTACAAGGACAAGCCGGAGCTCGAGGGACAGATGGGGCCGGCGTCGTCCAATGTCATCGTCCGCGCCATCGGCCTCGAGGAGAGGGTCGAGATCGATCACCGCGTGGTGGCGCTCGAGGACGGCGACATCTACATGCTCTGCTGCGACGGCCTGACCGACATGGTCGACGACTGGATGATCCGCGAGATCCTCACCTCCGGTGAGGCGCTCGAGGTGATGGGCGAGAACCTGGTGCGCGCCGCCAACACCAACGGCGGCAGCGACAACATCACGGTGGTGCTGGTCGGGGTCAAGAGCGAGGCGGCGCCGGTCCGGCGGACCGAGGAGGCGCTGCCCGGCGAGCTCGAGGAGCTCGACGCGCTCGAGAAGAAGATGTACCCGGGCACTCGTCCCGGGTTCTGACGCCTCCGACTACGGGGTGGTTTTCGGGGCCGCTGTCGCTGCCGGGGCCGCTGTCGCTGCCGGGGTCGCTGCTGGTGCCTCGGCCGGTTTGGCCGCGCCCGCCGCTGCCGGTTTGCTCGCGCCCGCCGGCTGGACAGCGGCGGCCGGCTGCCCCGGCTTCTTGTGGCCGCTGAACGGCGAGTCGGCCATCGCCTTCTGGAAGTCCGGGTCGGCCTTGCACTTGTTCGCGATGTTGATCACCTTGCCCATGATCGACATCATGCGGCCGCCGTAGGCCTTCTCGAACCACTGCCGGGCCTCCTTGTCGGGGGCCTCGCTCTTCATCTTCTCCATCTCGGCGATGTCACCGCGCGCGCGGTCCATCGCCACCTTCATGGCCGACGCCGCTATCTTGCAGTCGTTCTGGTTGCTCTCGCCGGCGGCGGCGATCGCCTCCATGTGGGCGAGCACCTTCTCCGCCATCGCCTTCTTCTCGGCGCTGACGGACGCGGGCGGCGCGCCGGCGGCCGGATCGGCGGTGTCGATCGGCTTGGGTGGCTCGGGCGCCGGAGCCGGCTGGACCGGGGCGGCGGCGGGCTTTTCCTCCTCCGAGCCCTTGCAGGCGGAGCCGGTTCCCAGGACGAGGGCGAGGACCACCGAGGCGCGACCGACGGCGCGGAGCAGGCTGGCGATGGCCTCGCCCGCCCGGCCGCTCTTGCCCTGAACGCGGGCGCGTCCGGCCGCGGCGCGCCGCGCGTAGGCCGGGTGGAGCGCGGCCTGGCCGAACGCGTCCTCGGCGGCGACGAAGTCACCGCCGCTGGTGAGGACCTCGCCGAGCGACAGCCAGAGGGCGGCGCGCGCCGGCTCGGTGCGGGCGTGGCCGAGGCCGGCGCGCAGGGTCTGGGCCGCGCGCGGCACGTCGCCCAGGCGACACAGCGCGGTGGCGTGGGCCAGCCGGGCATCGATGAAGTGGGGCGCGAGATCGATGGCCGAGGCGAGCGACTCGATCGCCTGCTCGATCTCCCCGACCTCGAGCGATCGCCGGCCGCGCAGGTAGTAGCGGCGCGCCGCCGTCGACATCAGTCGAGCTCCAGCAGGCTGAAGCGGATGGAGGCGTCGTCCTCCTTGCGCTCGCCCTGCTGCTGCTGGGCTGGCTGCTGCGCCGGCGGCTGCTGCCCGGAGGCCGGGGCCTGGGGCTGGGCGGTGGGCGCCGGCGGCTGCTGCCCGGCCGGCTGCGCCGACGGCGCCGGACCCGGCGGACGCTGAGACGGGGCGGCGCCGCTGGTGGCGCGCCCGGTGACCGAGAGGCCGCGCGGCCTGGGCGGCGGCGGCGTGATGGGACCGCGATCGGCGCCGATGAGATCGCCGCGCCCGCGCGACACCGCCTCGTCGGCGGCGGCGCGCCCGGCGGCGTCGGGCCGCTGCATGGGGCGCTCGTCGAAGTGGGCGCCCGGCCGACCGCCGGTGGCCGGTGCGGCCGGCGGCGGCGGCGAGGCAGCCGCCTGCGGCGCCGGAGCCACTCGCCCGGGCTGGAGGGCAACCCAGCCGGCAGCGGTCTGCACTCGAACTTCGCCCCTCTCCACCCGGAAGAGGTCGAGGCCGGCGATGTCGAGCCGGAGCTGGAGCGCGGAGATGAGGCCCGCCAGGTCGAGGCCAGCCAGGTCCTCGAGCCGCTCCACCTGGGCGGGGGCCAGGGGCGGCGGCCCCTCGACCACGTACTCGTTGAGGACGTAGGTCAGGACATTTACCAGTGCCTCGCGCTCGAGACCGTCGAGCGCCTCGCGCAACGACACCGCGATCTGCCTGAGGTCCGGGCGCTCCGGCATCCCTCTATAGTACCGCACCCTCGAGGTCGGCGCCGTCCAGGGCGCAGGCGACCAGGCGGGCGCCGCGCAGGTCGGCCTCGCACAGGTTGGCGCCCCGGAGGTCGCAGCGGACCAGGAGCGCGCCCCGCAAATCGGCCGCATAGAGGTTCACGCGGGCCAGATCCACCTCGATGAGGGCCGCCCCGGCGAGGATGACCCGCGACAGCGAGGCGGTGCCGTCGCTGTAGCCGGAGAACTGACACCGCGTCACCACCGCGCCCGAGAGATCGGCGCGCGACATCTCGACACCGGTGAGGCGGGTGCCGCGCACCGCGGCGCCGCGCAGGAGGGCGCGCGGCATGCGCACCTGGGCCAGCTCGCTGCGCAGGAGCGTCGCGGCGGTCAGATCGATCTCGGTGAAGTCGCAGGTGGTGGCGTGCACCCGGTTCCACAGGGCGCCACTCCAGCAGGCGCCGCGGAAGTCCACCTGCGTGAGCGTGGCGTTCTCGAGCCGCGCGCGGCTGAGGTCCGACGCGCTGAGGTCGACCCGGTCGAACCGGGTGCCGTCCAGGTCGGCGGCCACCATCGCCAGCGAGCCGGCGTTCACTCCGCGCACCGTGCGGCCGCCCAGCTCCCCCTCGGCGAACCTCATCAGGAGATCGTGGCGGCTCTCCACCGGAGCCAGGTCTCCGTCGTCGTCACTCATCGGGCTGGACGGTCATGGGCGGATGCGGGTCTCGCCGTTGCGAGCCTCGAACACCCGCTCCTCCTCGTAGAGAAGCTCGACCACGCGGCTCAGTACGCGCGCCAGCATCTCCTCCTCCGACATCGGTGGAGCCGGCGCCGGCCCGCCCGGTCGGGTGCTGCCGGCGAGCACGCTCGCCTCGACGGCCTCCGCCTCGTGCTCGTGCTCCTCGGTGGCGAGCGGCGCCGCCTCGCCCGGCGCCGAGCGGTAGATGCCGCGCGCCGACTGGGCGACGTGGGTGAGCTCGTGGGCCAGGAGCGCCTGGCCCGCCGTGGTGGCTGGGGAGCGGTCGGGCGTGCCGGCCATGAAGATCATGCCGGTGCCGCCGACCGTCACCGCCTCGGCGGTGTGCTGCCGGGTCACGTGCTCCGCGAAGGGGCCGGTGTAGATCCTGACGCCGCCGAGATCGACTCCGAACTGGCGCTCGTAACGGGCGCGGGTGAGCGCATCGAGCGGCTGGCCGCCGCCGCCCCGCTTGCTCACCGCCTTGCTGATCATGGCCGGGTCCCAGCGGCGCGCGATCTCGTCCGACAGGGCGAGCCGCTTCTCGTCGCCGGGCTCGAGCCCCGCTGCCGGCGACTCGTGCTCGTGATCCTCCTCGCTGCCCTGGGGGAGGGCGTCCAGATCGAGCTCGTCGTCGTCGCGCGGATCTCGCATGGCTGCGCTCTCGGTACTACGGGTCTAGTCGTCCCCGGCTTCCCCTTCGCCCGCCCAGTTGCGCGCCCCGACCTCGTCGCCTTGCTCGTAATATTCGCTGGTTGGCTCGCGGACGAGGATCTCGCCGCCCAGCGCCTGCTCGAGGAACTTGGTCTCGTCGATGCACGAGGCGCCCTTGACGCCCTTCACGGTGAAGGAGACCTCGCCGGTCGGCGAGATGACGATCTCGATGTCCTGCTTGCGCATCAGTCGACTGCCCACTTGCGGACGACGAGCTGGATCGAGCCGTCCTCCTGGTTGACCTCTTCCTCGACCGAGTAGCCCTTCGCCTCGCAAGCCATGAGCACGTTGTGGTAGGCGTAGCGCTGCTTGAGCCGGGTCTTGAGCTCCTCCTCGGAGACGCCCTTGGTGGTCTCGACGCCCCACCAGTCGGCCATCAGGTCGAGCGTGCCGTCGTCGTTCTTGACCACGCCGATGTCGTAGGTGCCCATGTCGATCTTGAGGTCGGCCGAAAGGGTCTGGCCGCGGTAGCCGCGCACCACCACCTGCTGCCCGGCCTCGGCCTCGACCACGTTCATCTCCATGTCGGCGAGCGCCTTCTTCAGGGCCTCGACGTTGGTCATCTTGAGATCGCACTTGGTGAAGTGAGACATGGCGTCACATCTCCAGCTTGCGCTCGCCGACGTTGCCGCCGTGCTTCTCGATCCAGGATCCCTTTCGCTCGCCGCGCCGCGGTGAGGCCATGCGCGCGCGCGTCCGCGCCCACTCGCGCATCCCGTCGATCTGCTCGCGCATGGTGACCGCCAGCGGCACGATCTCGCCGAGCGAATGCAAGAGGCCGTCGGTGGCGAGCTCGCGGCCGGCGTCGAAGGCGTCGTAGAGGGCGGCGACCACCGCCTGCTCCACCTCGGCGCCGGAGAAGTCGGGCGTGGCGTTGACCAGCTTGTCGAGGTCGAAGCCGGCCGGATCGCGGTGCTTCTTGCGCAGGTGGATCTCGAAGATCTGGCGGCGCTCCTCCGGTGAGGGTAGATCGCAGAAGAAGATCTCGTCGAAGCGGCCCTTGCGCAGGAGCTCGGGCGGCAGCGCGGTGACGTTGTTGGCGGTCGCGATGACGAACACCGGCTTCTGCTTCTCCTGCATCCATGTGATGAAGGAGCCGAAGACGCGCGAGGTGGTGCCGCCGTCGGACATGTTGGACGAACCGGTGCCGGAGAAGCCCTTCTCGATCTCGTCGATCCAGAGGATCGAGGGGGCGATCGCCTCGGCGGTCTGCGTCACGTTCCTGATGTTCTCCTCCGACGAGCCGACCAGCCCGGCGAAGATCTTGCCGACGTCGAGCCGGAGGAGCGGCATCTCCCACAGGCGGCCGACCGCCTTGGCGGTCAGCGATTTGCCGGTGCCGGGAACGCCGATGAGGAGAATGCCCTTGGGGAGCGGCAGGCCGAACTCGCGGGCCCGCGAGGAGAAGGCGTGGCGCCGCTTGCCCAGCCAGTCCTTGAGGATCTCGAGGCCGCCGATGTCGCCGACGTCCTCGGTCTGCTCGTAGTACTCGAGCAGGCCGCTCTTCCTGATGATCTGCTTCTTCTCCTCGAGGATGGTCGGGATGTCGAATGTGCGGGTTCTGACCATCGACTTGGCGAAGACGTTCTCCACCTCGACGTGGGTGAGGCCGAGCGCGGCCTCGACCACCTTCTCGACGAAGCTCGGGTCCTGCTGGACCTGGCGCTGGGTCTCCTCGGGCGCCTGCGACGCCATCGTGCGGGCGATCTGCTCGACCTCTCCGCGGCTCGGCAGGTCCCAGTAGACGATGGCCGACAGCGACTTCTCGAGCTCGGGCGGGATCTTCTGCACCGGCGAGAGGATGATGAGGCTCTTCTTGGTCTTCCTGAGCTCGTGGCCGAGGTCGCGCAGGCGGCGGACCACCGCCGGCTCCTTGAGGAACGGGTGGAAGTCGCGCAGGACGTAGACCGCGCGCCCCTCGCCGCGGTTGACATGCTCGAGCGCCTTGAGCGGGTCCTTGACGTCGCGCGTCCCGGTGCCGCCGGCGACCACCCGGAAGCCCTCGGTGATCGACCAGACCTCGAGGCGCATCTCGCGCTCGACGCAGAGCTTGCGCATCGACTCCTCGACCCGGGCCTCCTCGTGCGAGACGATCCACATGAGCGAGTAGCGGGCGCGGATGAGGTCCGCCACCTCGGCCCGGCTGTCGGCGCGCTTGCGTTCTTCACTCATGGGACCACCACGTTGACCGGCTCACTCATTCGTCGCCGAACTCGACCAGCTCGCGGAGGCGGCGAAGCACGCCCTTGGCCTCCTCCGACTGGCCGACGATCGCCTCGATGGCATCACTCATGATACGGACCGACTCCGCGGTTCGTGCCGAGGGGTCCCGGGCGAATTCCTCTTGCAAGATCACGGTGTTGTTTCTCAGCTCGCTGAGAACGTCGTTGATGGCGTCGTGAACGTCGATCGCGCGGTCCTTGATCTGCGCCGGGTTGGCGCTCACCTGGACCACGGCGGTGGCGTCCGAATCGTCGACCACCACCGCCTTCATCTGCTTGGAGACGCGACTGGCGGCGTCGCGCTCGGCGCGCGCGGTCCTGAGCTCGCCCTCGAGCGCGGTGATGCGGTCGCCGGCCTCGATGAGCTTGCGCTCGAGGTGGCGGTTGGCGTCGACCAGCTCCTCGTCCGGGCCGGTCCCCTCGCCGGTCACCTCTTCGAGCTCGACGATGCGGCGGCGCGCCTTGTCGAGCTCGCGCTTGAGCTCGGCGGCCAGCCGGCTGGACTCTTCCTTGGCCTTGCTGGCGATGACGGCCTCCTCGGCCGCCTTGTGGCGCGCCACCTCGGCGCGCGCCATGGCGTCGTCCGACACCGACTTGCCGGCCGCCGCCCGCTCTTCCTCGTCGTGCGCGTCGCGCAGGTCGACCTCGAGGTTGGCGACCTGCTCGCGCAGGCGCTCGACCTCGTCCTCCGAGCGGTCGGCCAGCTGCTTGAGGTGATCGCGGTCCGCCTCGACCGTCTTGAGCGCGATGCGCAGGGTCTTGAGCTCGGCCGAGACCGCGGCGGTGTGGGCGGCCGCCTCGTGGTCGTCGTCGCGCCCGCTGCCGCCGCTGGCGCTGCCGCGCTTGGAGCGGAGCTCGGCGAGCATCTGGGTGAGCCGGCGGTTCTCCTCGTCGATGGCGGAGACCTGGGCCTTGAACTTGCCGAGGTCGCTCTTGAGCTCGTCGCGCTCCGCCTTGAGCTGGGCGGTGGAGCGGATGGTCTGCTCCTCCTTGCCGCGCAGCTCCTTGATGATCTCGTCCTGGCTGATGAGGCCGACGCGCCGCTCCTCGAGCATGCGCTCCTGCTGGTTGATGACCTCGCGCAGGTGATCGATCTCGGTGAGCTGCTCGTTGAGCTTGCGCCAGCCCTCGTCCTTGGTGCGCGAGAGGTCGAGGAGCTGCCGCTCCTTGTCCTCGATCTCGCGCTTGAGCTGGCCCATGTCTTCCTGGGTTCGGGCGATCTGGCGCTCGCGGGCGGCGACCAGGTCGGACATCCCGCCCGCCTCGGTGCGGCTGGCGACCAGCGAGTCCTTGGCCTGGCGGATCTCCTCGCGCAGCTCGTCGGCGACGCGGCTGTGCGCCTCGACCACGTCCTCGCGCTCGGACAGGGCGTGGCGCAGCTCCTCGATGCGGTCCTTGTGGGTGACGATCTCGGCGCGCAGACGCTTCGAGTCGGCCGCCTCGCGGTCGTAACCGGCCTGCACTCTCTCGAGGGCGGAGAGGGCTTCGTCGAGGTCGCGGCGCAGCTTGGCGACGTCGTCGGAGGACAGGTCGACCACCACCGAGTCCTCGTCGCCGTGCGGGCGGCTGCCCGGCCCGCGCGGTGGCGGAGGCGTCAGGTCGCCGCCGACGACCCCATCGGGCATCGCCGGCGGGCCGCCGAAGAGCTGGACCGCACCGCCGGCCGCACCGGCCGCGCCGCCGCCGGCGTAGCCACCGCCGCTGCCCGCGGCGCCGCGACCGGCCGCGCCGCCGCCGGCGATTCCGGTCGGCGCGTAGCCCGACACCGGCACTCCGCCGCCACCGGCTGGGCTGCCGCCGTAACCTGCCGCCCCAGCGCCGCCGCCCGCCGCGCCGTATCCGCCGGCGCCACCGCCGCCGCGCGCCGAGGCCGCGCCGCCGCCGTAGCCGCCCGCGCCGCCGCTGCCGGCGCCGCCCGCCGCGCCGCCGCCGTAGCCGCCCGCGCCGCCACCGCCGGCCGCGCCGCCGCCGTAGCCGCCCGCGCCGCCACCGCCGGCCGCGCCGCCGCCGTAGCCGCCCGCGCCGCCACCGCCGGCCGCGCCGCCGCCGCCGTAGCCGCCCGCGCCGCCACCGCCGGCGGCGCCGCCCGCGCGCCCGCCCGCTGCCCCACCGCCGCCGCCCTGGATTCCGAGCTCGGCCGGATCGAGCCGCTGGGTCCCGCCCTTGCGCCCGCCACCCGGCGCGCCGCCGTAGCCTCCGGCGGCTCCGCCTGCCGCGCCGCCACCGCCGGCCCCGCCACCGGCTGCGCCGCCATAACCCGCCGCGCCGCCGCCGCCGGCCGCGCCGCCATAACCCGCCGCGCCGCCGCCACCCGCGCCGCCATAGCCCGCCGCGCCGCCACCGCCGGCCCCGCCACCGGCCGCGCCGCCGTAGCCTGCCGCACCGCCGCCACCACCCGCGCCGCCGTAGCCTGCCGCACCGCCGCCAGCGCCACCGGCCGCGCCGCCGCACCCCGCCGCACCGCCGCCAGCGCCACCGCCCCCGCCGCCATCACCCGCCCCACCGCCGCCACCGCCCGCGCCGCCGCAGCCTGCCCCACCGCCGCCAGCGCCACCGGCCGCGCCGCCATAGCCCGCCGCCGCGCCACCACCGCCGCCGCCGTAACCGGCGCCGCCCCCGCCAGGCTGCACGACCGGCGACTGCGGCAGCGCCGCCCCCGACACCGCGATCGGCCCGTCCTCGACGTACCGCAGCCACAAGGACCCGCAGCGCACCACGTCGTTGTGGTTCAAGAGGTGCTTGGTGACCCGGACGTCGTTGACGTGCGTGCCGTTGGACGACCCGAGGTCCTCGACGAAGAAACGCCCGTTCTCCATGCGGATCATGGAGTGCTTGCGCGACACCATGGCGTCGTCGGTGCGGATCGCGCAGTCGAGGGCGCGCCCGACGTAGAGCGGCGCGGTCGGGGTCAGGTCGACCTGCCCGTCCCGCCCCTGGCTGTCGCGAAAGAGGACTCGTGCGCCCATGTCAGGCCACTGCCGCTACTCTACACGGAAGACCATCTCGGTGTTGCCGACCCGCATGATGTCGCCGGACACCAGCATCTTCTTGCCCATCCGGTGGCCATTGACGTACACGCCGTTGGTCGACCCGAGGTCGGCGAGCTCGTACTTGCCGCCGACCCGCCGGATGCCGAGGTGCTTGCGCGACACCGCCGGATCCGACAGCACCACGGTGTTGCCGGCGACCGACCCGATGGTCGTCACCTCCTCGTGGAGCGGCACGGTCTGCCCGGCCAGCGGCCCGCCGACGAACTCCAGCCGCGGCACCGCCGCCGGCGGCTGCCAGCCGCAGAACATGCAGCGGGTCCAGCTCGGCATCATCGCCCGGCGGCAACTGCCGCACATGAGCTTGCCGCTGCCTCCCGACCGCGACCTCCCCAGCGTGGCCACAATGACGATCGCGATCACCAGCACAGCGAGCACGACGATGGCGATGATGGCCGACGTGTCCACGGTGCGGATCAGGATCAGTTGATGGATTTGAACTTGAAATCGGTCTTGCCCAGTTTGAAGACGTCGTTGTCGACCAGCTCGTGCGAGCTCACCCGGCGGCTATTGACGTAGGTGCCGTTGGTCGACCCGAGGTCGTTCAGAACGAACCCGCTGGCCGAGCAGACGATCTCGGCGTGCTCGGTGGACATGAAGGAGTCGGACACCACCACCTGCGCAGCCCCACCGGTGCCGAGCTTGGTCGCCCCCTGGCCGAGCTTGAAGGTCTGGAACTGGTTGGGTCCGCCGAGCGGCACCACCCAGCCGACGATGGGCAGCGAGTCCTCGCCGCCGCCCACCCCCAGCATGATGGTCCGCTGGGGCGCCAGCGGGGCCGGCGCCTCGACCGGCGGCGGCTCCTCGTAGACCGGCTGCCGCCGCTTCATGACCACCACCACGATGATGATGAGGACGATGAGCGCGACGATGACCAGCAGCCACACCCACCAGAGCGAGCCGCTCTCGACCTTCTTCTTCTTGACCAGCGGGACCGTCACCATCTTCGGCTCGCGGTCCTCGTTGGCGACGGCGAGGGTGAACTCGTGCTCGAGCCCGTCCCAGGTGACCTTGTCGCCGCTGAAGTCGACGTAGTACTTGGCGCCGATCGTCTCCGACAGGTTGTCGGCCAGCGAGGCGAAGTTGTCGCGCGAGGTCGCGGTGAGGTTCTCGGTGTAGCCGATCTTCGCCATGTTCTGCTGACCCTGCGGGCCGTCGTCCGGCGACGCGGTGTAGAACACGCTGTAGACCTCGACCCCCGACTGCTTGAGGTCGCCGAGCGCCTTCTTGAGCTCGGCGCTGACGTCCTCCTTGTCGTCCTGGCCGTCGCCGAACACCACCAGGATCTTCCGGTGGTCGGGATAGCCGATGAGCAGCTTCCACGCCTCGGAGAGCCCGAGGACCAGCGGCTTCGAGATGAACTCGCCGTAGTCCTGCTGGCTGCCGAGCGCGCTGGCCGACACGCTGGCGGCGTCGCCCATCGCCTGCTTCACCAGCACCTTGCCCTCGGCGTAGACCAGGAGGGCGGCCTTCGAGCCCTGCGGTCCGGCCTTGGCCAGCTCGTCGATGGCGGGCCCGAGCCCCTTGTAGGCGCCGTCGTAGACCGAGCCCGCCTCGGGGTCGTTCGGGTCGGTGAAGGTCTCGTTCCCCATCCAGCGGAAGTTGCCCTGCACCAGGATGACCATCGCCATCGGCTCGTCGCTCTCGCGATAGACGACCGACTTGGTCGACTCGATGACCAGCGGCGGCTGGGCGTCCGACTGCTTGAGGATGAAGTCCTTGCCGACCAGCCCGGGCCGGCCGTTGAGGATCGCCCGCAGGATCGGCGCTTCCTCGAGCGGGGCGTCCTTGGCCGGCGGCGGCTTGTCCTTGTCCTTGTCTTTGTCCTTGTCGCCCTCGGCCGGCGCCGGCTTGGGCACCACCACCTTGAGCTCCCAGGTCGAGTCCTGGGCACGCGCCGCGCGCGGCAGGGAGACCACCGCCGCCAGCAGCAGACCGGTCAGGGCCAGCGTTCTCTGCTTCATAGCGATTTGAATTTGAGCAACGACTGGCCGACCTTGATGAAGTCGTTATCGACCAGCTCGTGCTGCTCGACGCGCCTGTCGTTGACGTAGGTCCCGTTGGTGGACTTGAGATCGCGCAGCACCCAGATGCCACCCTCGGCCTTGATCTCGCAGTGCCGGCTCGACATGTAGCTGTCCATCAGCACGACCGTGCAGCTGGGATCGGTGCCGACCGTCGTCATCGGCTGGAGCGTGAACAGCTCGCCGCGCTGCGGGCCGCGCGAGATCGACACCAGCCAGCCGAGCAGCTGCATGCCGGTGCCCATGCCGGCGTAGTCCATCATGATGGCCTGGGTCTTGTTGGGCGCTGCCACCGACGCCTGCACCGAGCAGTACGGGCAGCGGTCCCAGGTCTTGTCGAGCTCCTGGCCGCAATTGCCGCACAGGTGCTTCTTCCACCACAGAGCGCCAGCCACCACGATTCCGCCTGATCCGCTCACGGGTCCGGGCCCTCCACCGGGACCACCAGGTGGGCCGCCCCCCGGCGCGCCCCCCGGATATCCACCCGGCTGAGCTCCAGGGTAACGCGGGGCTTGATTCTGGGCCAGTTGCGGGCCACCTCCCTGCGCCGGCGGGTATCCGCCCTGCGGATTTCCTCCTTGCATCGCCATTCCTCCGGGGGCGCCCATCGGAGCGCCGGCACCTCCTCCATATGCACCGGCGCCGCCCATCGGCGCGCCCGCACCACCGCCGTATCCACCGGCGGCCGCGCCGGCCGGCTGCGGTTGCTGCGCGGCGCCGCCCCACTGCTGCTTCTTCGCAGCCGCCTTGTCCTTGAGGCCCTTCGCCTTGCCCTTGGCGTCCTTCGCCCTCTGCTTGGCGCGCTTCGCCTCGGCCTTCGCGAGGTTCTTGTAGCTCTTCACGCGTCCGACATCGACGCGAACCTTGCCGACCGCCGTCTGACCCTTGACGAACTTGTTCCGTATGAACTTGATGGGCTCATACAGCGGGGCCAAATACTTGAGGAACATTGGCGCTTTGCGGCCGCCCGAGGGACGGCGTCGAAGGCACGTATTGTACCGCCGGCGCGCCGGCGCCGGCTACTTAACCTGATAGACCCAAATATGGAACATGTTTACGTCGCGCCCGGCCGTGAGCGCCACCTGCTTCAGGGTCAGCGCCGGTTCGGTGACGTGCTGGGCCTCGATCAGGAAGGGCCAGTTGCGCCAGCGGTGGACGCGGTCGGTGCCGGAGCAGGACAAGACGCCGACTGACTTGTTGCCGACGAAGTACTCGAGCTCGTAGTCGCCGTAGACGTAGTCCATGCGGCGCAGGATGACGACCGGCCGCCCGGGCGTCAGGTTCTGGATCTTGTAGACCGAGTAGCCGCTCACGTGGGCGCGGCCGACGTCCTCGACCACGGTCTCGTCCGGGTACTTCAGCTTCTGGCGCGAGCGGTAGCTGTCCTTCGCCTCCTTGATGGCGAAGTCGTGCTTCTCCTCCGAGTCCTTGTCGAGGATGTTGATCTGATCGACCAGCACCCAGGTGAGCCCCTCGAGGTCGAGCGTCGCCTTCGGGTGCGGCATCGTCTTGACGCCCTCCCAGTCCTTGAGCTCGGCGACCTTCTTCTTCTCCGGCTTCTTCTCCTCGATGATCGGCTTCTCGCCGGCGATGATGAGCTCGGCGACCTCGGAGGCCTTGGTCTGGTAGGCGAGCAGGTTGGTGTAGGCCTCGACGTTGTTCTTCCCCTCGGCCAGCAGGCCGCGGAGGATCTCGACGTGCCGCTTGTAGTCGGCGAACTCCTTCTTCTGGCCGAGCACCGGGTGGTTGACCTCGATGTCGAGGCACAGCTCCCCCTCCGACTCGACGACCAGGTAGAAGATGTCGAACACGTTGCGCAGGTCGACCAGATTGCTGGTGTTCAGCATAAGCGCCGTGTGCGTGCACTGCAGGATGTCGTGCGCGGTGAAGACGTTGCGGCGGGCGAACTGCAGGAAGACCCGGCGCAGGTGCCAGAGCACCGCCTCGAGCCGGAGGCGGGCCGGCGGGCTCAGGCGCGAGCCGGCGACCCCGGCCTTCGGCACGAAGCGCAGGTCGATCTCGTTGGCGCGCGGGTCGGCCGGGTTGCGCGCGTCGCGGATGCGGGTCGCCCCCTTCTCGAGGTAGATGCGGGCCAGCTCGACCTCGCGCGACAGATCCGGCTCGGTCTGGCTGAGCTCGACCTTGGCCCCCTCGAGCACCCGGCGGTGGCCCTTGTACTCGAGGTTCTCCTTGTAGGCGATGAAGTCGGTCAGCTCCTCGTAGAAGCGCAGCACCACGTAGATGGTCTGCGGCAGCCGGTACTCCTCCGGGCTGATGTTCTTGATGACCGCGTCCGGCAGCCACAGCTCGCGCCCCTGGCCGTCGATGGCGTGGCCCGACTGCACCTCGACCGAGAGATCGCCGCGCGCCCGCGCCACCACGCGCAGGTCGGCGCCGACGCCCAGTGCCACACCCGGCGTGTGCATCAGCCGGTTGTGCAGCTTCCTCTTCTCGATGTGGTAGGCCTCCGCGGCGTTCCAGTCGTGCTCCGTGGTGAGGAAGCCCTTGAAGAAGTTGATGCGCTTGTAGCCCTTGTCGGGCGCGGTGTCGTTGGCCATCGCTTATTTCCCGGTCTTGTCGGGTTTGTCGGGCTTCGCCTCGGCGGCCTTCTTCTTGGCGTCGACCTTGGCTTCGGGCTTCTCGGGCTTCGCTTCGGACTTCTCGGGCTTGGCTTCGGACTTCTCGAACTTCGCCTCGCTCCTGCTCGCCGCCGGTTTCTTCTCGGGGGCGGTCGCCGGCGCCGGCGCGGAGCCCGGCAGCGGCGCGGTCGGCACGGTCGCCGACGCCTCGTGCTCTTCCGGCGCGTGCACGATCTCGTCGGCGATGCCGATGCCGGATCGCAGACCGATGGCGAAGAACTCGCGCAGCTGGGCGTCTCCCTCGTCGGCGGCGAAGCGCAGGTAGTACTGCACGTGGGCCGGCTTCTCCATCTGGATGATCTCGTGCACCCGGACCACCATCTCCGGCGTCACGTCGGTGAACTTGACCGGCACGGTCACGGTGAAGCAGTGGGCCAGGTTGACCGGCGGCAGCACCACCGAGTCGATTCCCACCCGGGCGTCGACCCCGACCCGGAAGCCGCGGAACGGCCACTTGTTCTCCTCGATGATCGGCTCGTGGCCGATGAACAGCTTGAGGAACAGGGCCAGGCCGCGGGTGGTGCCGCGGATGCGGTAGAGATCGACCGAGCGCTTGAGCAGGGCGCGCTTCTTCTCGAGCGGCCAGCCGGCGTCGAGCACCATGGCGGTCCAGGAGGCCAGCCAGGGCAGAAACTCGGGCGGACACTCGAGCGGGTCGTAGTAGCTGTGGCCGCGATCGAGGGTCTCGTCGATCGAGCCGAACATGTGCTCGAAGATGAAGCAGATCTCGCGGACCAGGTTGCGGCCGACCGCGTCCGAACGGCGGTAGATGGCCGGCAAGAGCTCCATGTAGCCGCGCCGCGCGACGTACAGGGTGATCCGGCTGCCCTCGTAGACCATCTGGCCGCGAGCCGGCGTCTGCTCGAGGACGGTGTCCTTCTTCTCGTAGCTCTCCCGGAAGAGAACCGCGTCGACCGACAACCCGGCGTTGGCCATCAGCATGCGCGCCTTCGGCAGCGGGTGGCCGACCACGTCGGGCACCCGGATGACGCGCCGGTTGTGGAGCTCGGTCACCATCACTACATGATCTCGTCGCGCACCTTCTCGACGATCTGGACGTGGACCAGGTGGGGCAGCGCGTCGGCCTCGAGCCGGACCTGTTCGATGTGGACGCCGCGGGTCTCGTCGAGCATGGCCACCGAGTCGACCCCCTCCACGCCCGGGATCTCCTCGACCAGGTGGATGAGCTCGGTCTTGAGCACCGCGCGGCCGAACGGCCAGCCCTTGCCGTCGCGCCCGCCGACCAGCGGATGGAGGAAGCGGCGCAGGTTCTCCTCGATCTCGCGGCGGATCCGGTCGGAGCTGCCGATCGTGCGGCGCAGGAGAGTCACCTTGAGCGAGAGCTCGACGTAGGACGGACGGGTCACGGTGAGGAGCGTGCCGACCAGCCGGCGCTCGTCGAGGTAGCGCTTGACGTAGCGCAGGATCTCGTTGGACGGCACCAGCCGGCGCGACAGGTCGGCCGCGCCGGTCTCCGCCTTGGGCACCACCACCACGATGACGCCGCCCCGACCGGTGCGGTCCGGCACGCAGCGCGCCCGCGCCAGCGAGGTGGAAGCGCGCAGCGCCAGCATCTCGAAGTCCTCGGCGGTCACCGCGCGGTCGCGGCTCTTGATGGCGTAGGGCGCCCGCTCCTTGGCCTCGGCGACCCGCTCGCGGTCGGCGCCGCCGGCGGCGGCGATGGGGTTCGACACCCCGTCGATGTAGGCCAGCGCGCGCGACAGCGAGGTGAGCGTGTTCGGGTTGACGTTGCCGCCCGATCCGCCGCCCACCCGGTAGCGCCGGGCGACGATGTTGTGCGAGCCCTCGGGCGGGATGAGCCCGCGGCGGCCGTCGCCGAAGGTGATCTCGCCGTTGACGTAGTTGATCGTGTAGTGGCGGCTGCGCGGACCGGACTCGAAGAAGCTGTCGACCCGCTTCCAGGTGACCCAGCACTCCTCCATCTCGTCGCCCAGCGGCTGTACCGCGCCGTCGTCGAGGTCGGCGACCTCGTCGGGCGTCGGCCGGTGCGGCTCGCGCACCGCGATGACCTCGCCCTCGAGCAGCGGACTCTGCAGCACCGTGTACTTCTGCAGCGGCGTGCCGTCGGACGAGCCGAGCACCTCGCCGGTCACCGTCGTGTGGTGGTGCGCCTCGACCAGGTTGGTCAAGACCCGCACGATGCGCGGCGGCTTGGCGAAGCCGCCCATCTCCAGGCGGGCTCTCAGCCAGTGGCGCTCGTCGGTGAACTTGCGCATCTGGATCCAGTTGTCGGGCGCCAGGAAGTCGAGGAAGCCGGAGGCGGTGAAGGCGTGGGTGCTGTCGGCCACCGCCAGCGTCTCCCAGCCGCGCGCCGTCGAGTACTCCCAGACGACTCGCTGCTCGCCCTGCCAGGCGGCGCGGCGCTCGGCGGCGTAGCGGTGGAGCTCGGGCGTCAAGACCTCGGAGGCGTCGGTCGGCAGCGAGGCGGGCCCGAGGTCCTCCGCCATCTGGAAGTAGATCGAGTGGGCCTCGTTGCCCAGGTGGCCGGCGAAGCCGAGGTAGAGGGCCGGCGACTCGTCGGCCTCCGGGGTGAAGGGCTGGAAGATGGTGTACTCGGTGCGCGCCACCTCGGTGACGTCGGTGTACGTGAAGTCGTTGTAGGCCAGCGCGTGGCGGACGTCGCGGTACTCCTCGCGCGAGCGGATGCTGAGCTGGCGCACCGCCGGCGGACGCAGCGGGCGATCGTCGCGGAACACCCACTTGTCGTTGTCGAGCGTGTAGGTCCCGGCCAGGCCGTAGTCGCCGGCCTCGACGCGCACGCGGATCCAGCGCGCCACCTCGCTCGAGAGGTCGACCGTCTCCATGTCCTTCGGGCGGCGGAAGGTGATGACGCCGTTCTGGGTGAAGCCGTTGGTGGTGTCGTGGAAGGCGAGCTCCTCGGCGCCGCCCGGCCGGATGCCGCGCGGCCCGCTGCGCCCGATGACGCGCCACTTGCGGCCGTCGAAGTACTCCCACGACAGGGTGAGGTCGTCGGACGGGTTCGGCGTCCTGACCACGCCGGGATCGGCGATCACGACGTCGATGGCGATCTCGGCGTCCGGCGTGCGCACCAGGTCGTCGCACGACATGTAGAAGATGCAGTCGACCTTCGGCTCCTTGCCGAACGGGTAGACGTTCTTGCCGAGGTCGAGGTGGATGAAGGCGTTGTTGTCGAGGTTGAGCCGCGCGCGATCCGGCGGCACGCCGTCGCCGGCGACCTCGACCCGGACCCGGATGGTGTCGATCTCGGTGTCCTCCGGGCGGGTCACCTCGGCGAGCCGCCCGCGCACCCACAGCCCCTCGATCTCGGCCACCGTGGTCGGCTCGAAGCGGAGCGGGCCGAAGAAGCAGATCTCGCCGCGGTCGACCTCGAGCGGCGCCGGCACCAGGTCGCGCCAGCGGTCGCCCGACCAGTACTGCCACTCCAGCAGGCGGGCCAGGTCGCGGCCGCCCTGCTCCGGGCAGCCGAGGTAGATGCGCAGGATCGACGATTCACCGCAGCCGGCGAAGCGCGGATCCGACAGGTAGAGGAAGCGGTCGACCCTCTCGGCGGCGCCGAACACCTCGAAGCCCTCGGCGGTGCCTTCGGGCAGCTGCGGGGTGTTGTCGGTGTAGCGGCCGGCGTAGTAGCTCAGGCAGCGGTCGAGCGGGATGCTGGTGACGACCAGGTCGCGCGCGGTCTCGAAGCTGATGGTGTCCTCGTCCGAGCCCTGCGGGGTGGCCACCCGGATGCCGGCGGGCACCAGCTGGCGCGAGGCCCCTTCGACCAGGCTGAACTGGAGCAGCGCGCTGGCCGCCTGCGGCGGCTTGAGCTTGATACCGAGCAGGTTGAGGAAGGCGACGTAGTTCTTCTCGGGGACCTTGTTGAGGCGGAAGAGGATGAGGTCGGTCATCCAGGCGGCCAGCTCGATGAGCGTGATGCCGGGATCCGACGGGTTGTGGTTGGTCCATTCCGGGGCGTAGCGCGGGATGAGGCGCATCGCTTCGGCGACGATGTCGTCGAACTCGCGGTCATCGAGCTTGGGGGACGGGATCATGGGCCCTCGTCGTCAGGCTTCCGCAGGTAGAACGGGTAGACCAGGTTGCCCTGGCGGTTGGTGGCGCGCACGACGTAGCTGATGCGGATATCCAGCCGGTTCGGCTCGTCCCGGGACGGCTCGGCCGTGACCTGGATGTCCTCGATGCGCGGCTCCCACTTGCGCAGGGCCTCCTCGCAGTAGTGGATGGCGAGGCCGGCGGTGATGGGGTTGTTGGGCGAGAAGAGGAGCTCGTGGATGTCGCAGCCGAAGTCGAGTCGCTTGATCCGTTCGCCCGGCGCGGTGCCGAGGATGACGAAGATCGACTCGCGGATGTTCTCCTCCTGCGAGGACGTGGCGATGCCACCGGTCCGGTTGATCGCGACCGGAAAACGCCAGCCGCGGCCGAGAAACTCGCGTCGATTCGCCATGACCGGGCAGCTCTTCTGCTAGCCGAAGCGCCCCTCGACGAAGCGCTGGCACGATGGGCAGGTAATGCGTGTCACGCCATTGGGGCTCTCCTCGACCGAGAGCGGCCTGGCGTGACAGTGCGGGCAGGCGAGCGGCTCCGCCCGCCGAGCCGCCACCTGGTCCAGGACGTCCTGCCAGATGATGAGCTCTTCCTCGTCCACCGGGAGCTAGGAGTGTAGAAAAGGGATCGGCAGGCCGTCAACGTCGCGACGGCACTGCTTTTTTGGGCGATGAACCCTCAGCCGCCGATGATCACGGTCGGCGAACCGAGCGTGATGACACCGCCGTGCGCCGTCTGGTCCCCCATGCGCGCCGCCGGCATGTTCCCGATGAAGACGGTGGCCGAGCCCTTCATGATCGCGTCGGGCGGCCCCACGCAGGTGCAGAGGCTCCCCACCACGGCGGCCGGCTGGCCATCGATGAGCACGGTCATGTTGCCCTGCGTGACCGGCCCGCCGACGTGCGGCTTGGGCCCGTCCGACATCGGGCAGGTGTGCATGTCACCCATTCGTGCAGCTGGCGGCATCGCTCTCCTATCGTACCCGAATCATCTTCAAGATCTTCCCGCCATTGTTGCTGGCGATCACTCGTCGTCGAGCTTCTTGACCTTCTGCTTGGCGGCCCGGTTCGGGTCGTTCGAGGCGCCCTCGGCCTCGCCCTTCTGCCGCTCGGCGTCGCTCAGGTGGTCGGCGCGTCCGCGCGAGACCTCGCGACCGCTGCGCTGATCGGCCGAACGCTCGGGATCGCGCGCCTCGGACGTCTTGGCCTCGGCCTGGTAGCGCTGGCTCCGCGCCTCCTGATCGGGGCGATCCTTCACGCGCTCGGCCCGGCTCACCTCACCGTGGGCGCGGTTCTCGTGCGTCTGCACCTCGGCCTTCGCCTGGCCCTCGACGTCGGCCTTGTGCTCGACGTCGTGGCGAGCTCGTTCGGCGTCGTACTGGTGCTGGCGGACATCGCCGGTCTCGCCGTCGACCCGGGCGCGCGCCTGGCCCTTGACGTCGGCCTTGGCCTCGACCTCGCGCTGTTCGGAGCGCACGTGGCCCTCGGCCTGGTTCTTCTCGCGCTCGGCCTCGCTGTAGCCGCTCCGATCCTTGCCCTCTTGCTCGGCCTGCATGTTCACCTGGCGCTCGACGTCCTCGCCCGAATGGACGCTGGCCACGCGCGAGTCGACGTGGCCGCCGGCCACCGCCGCGCCCCGCACATCGCCCTGGGCCAGGTGGCCGGCCTGACCGCCGCCGGCAGCGCCGCCCGCATCGCCGGCGACCGCAGCGCCGACCTGTGCTCCACCGACGGCGCCGGCCGCGCCTGCGCCGTCACCTTCCATGACCGCGACCCCGGCGCTGCCGACGCGCACGCCACCGCCGCCGCCGCCCGCCGCGGCGCTCGCGCTCGCGCTGCCCGCGTCGCCCGGCACCGAGCTGCGGTGATCCGCCACGCCGCCCGAGGCGCCCTGGTCGGCCATCCCGCCGGCGTCTGCCGCGCCGGCGCCGCGGTGATCGGCAACCCCGCCGACTCCGGCAGTGCCGGTCGCGCCGCGGTGATCGGCGACTCCGGCCGCCGCAGCGCCCCCGCGGTGATCCGCCACCCCGCCCGGGGCCGCGCCTGCCGCGCCCGGAACCGCACCGGCGCCCGCTGCGCCGGCGGCCGCGCCCCCGCGGTGATCGGCCACGCCGCCAGGGGCTGCGCCTGCGGCGCCCGGAACCGCACCGGCGCCGGCCGCACCGGCGGCCGCGCCGCCGCGGTGATCCGCCACCCCGCCCGGGGCCGCGCCTGCCGCGCCGCCGCCCGGAACCGCACCGGCGCCCGCCGCGCCCGGAACCGCGCCCGCACCGCCCGGCGCCGCAACCGGCGCGCCGCCGCGATGATCCGCCACGCCGCCCGGGGCTGCACCGGCGCCCGCCGGCGCCCCGCCGCCCGGCAGCCCGCTCACGCCGCCCGGCGTACCCCCGCGGTGATCGGCTCCCGGCGAGGCCGGGGTATCCATCGCGCGCCCGCGGTGATCCACCGTCGGCGCGGCGCCGACCGGACCGCGCCCACCCGGGGCGGCGCCCGGTCGCTCGACGCCCGGCGTCCCGCCGCGGTGGTCGGCGGTCTTCGGCATCGGCTGCCGCGGGTCGGCCAGCGCGTTCGACGGCGACGGCGTGCCCGACGGCTGCGGCCGGCCGGCCACCGGCAGCGGCTGCGTGCTGGTCGACTGCCCGCCCGAGTGGATGTTGACCTTGACGCTCGATGTGCCCGGGTGGGCGTCGAGCTTGCGGGTGTTCGGGCTGGCGGTCGCCTTGCCCCCCGCCACCGGCGCGTGCCCGGAATCGATGACGTGGCCGCTGTCGCTGTCGACCATCTCGTAGTGCGCCTCGGCCTTGCCGTCGACGTGCGCGCTCACGTGCAGCGGCTGCCCCGCCACCACTGCCGTCACGGTGGCCGACGCGCCGACCACCGCGCTGACCGGCCCGAGCGCCTCGCCGAGCACCTGGCGGCCGAGCGCCTCGGCCCGCTGCGCCGCGCTGCCGCCCGCCGCCGCGGCGCCTGCGACCTGCTCGCGGATCTGATCGAGCACCGCGCCGACCGCCGCCGCGGCGCCGACGACCCCGGCGACCACCGCCAGCGGGCTGCCGCCGCCGCCCGGGTTCAGCATCACGTTGCCGCCCGAGAGCGTCAGCGTCCCGCTGCCGTTCACGTTCATCGTCTGCCCGGAGCAGCTGACGCTCTTGCCCTGCCCGCTGGTGCCGCGGCTCGAGGTCATCTTGACCGTCTGGCCGTGCACCTTCACCGCGCCCGACCTTGCGATGAGCTCGATGTCGCCGGCGCTGTCGACCGTCAGGCAGTCGTTGGCCGAGTCCAGGACGATCTTGTTCTGCCCGGTCGAGTCGACCACGATGAGCCGCTCGCCGCCCTCGGTGTCGTCGAAGATGATCCGGTGGCCGGACTTCGACTTGATGACCTTGATGTTGTTCTTGCCGTCTTCGTTGGTCTGCGGCGGCGGCTGCTCGGTGCTCCAGATGCCGCCGACCACGATCGGCCGCGAGACGTCGCCGTGCTCGAACACCACCAGCACCTGGTCGTCCACCTGCGGCAGGAAATAGGTGCCGCGGCTGGCGCCCGCCATCGGCACCAGGATGCGCGCCCAGAACGAGACGTCTTCCTCGCCGTCGCTGCTGGGCGGCAGCCAGGGGTACTTCACCTTGACCTGGTACTTGCTGTCGCCGCCGTCGTCGGTGTTGGCGGTGACGATGGCGAGGTAGACCCCGCGCCGCCGGGCGGCCCGCCCGGTGGTCGGCATCAAGCGATCAAGATCGACCCGCGACATCGTTCAGCCCGGATCACCCCGCTCCGACCTTGAGGATGCCGCCCTGGTACTTGCCGGCGGTCTGGGCGGCCAGCGTCGCCCCGCTGGCGCCGCGCATGGTGAGCTCGGTGCCGCCCTTGACGTCGACCGACTGCTTGGCGGTGACCTGCACCCCCTTGGCCTGCACGCTCAGCTTGCCGTTCGGACACCAGAGGTTGAGGTCGCCCGACAGCGCGGCGATCGACACGCCCTTGTCGGAGCCGAGCGCCGGCACGTCGAGCGCGTTGGGCGAGCTGCCCTGCTTCTTGTGGGCGCCGACGTCGACCATGTGCTTGTCGCCGGTGTCGGTCAGGACGATCTTGGTGTTCTTGCTGTCGTCGAAGATGAGCCGGTGGCAGGCGCGCGATTTGATGAGGCGGAAGTCATTCTTGCCGTCCTCGTTGGTCTCCGGCGGCGGATCCACCTTGCTCCAGCCGCCGCCGATCACCACCGGGAAGTGCATGTCGCCGGCGATGAACAGCACCAGGACCTCGTCGTTGACGTCCGGCAGGGTGTAGGTGCCGAACTCGGCGCCGATCATCGGCACGCAGATCGGCGCCCAGTACGACTGATCCTTGTCACCCTCCGGCATCCACGGATAGCGCACCTTGACCCGCCCACCCGGCCCGTCGGGATCGTCGTTCTGCGTCACGATGGCGTAGTAGACCCCGCCGAGATCGTGCGCAGCCTGGCGACTGGCGGGCCCGCCGGCCACGACTACGCCCCGCCTCCGCCGCCGCCCTGGCCACCCTCGGCGTCGCGCTGGACCCGCAGAGCGGTCTTGTAGCCGCCGCCGCCGCCCTGCGACGCGCTGCCCGCCGCGCTCGAACCCTCCTGGCTGCGCGAGAAGCGGTGGGTGACGCCGGCCACCCGGTAGTGTCCGTTGAAGCGGTCGTCCTGCTTCTCCGGGTTGACGTTGATGTACACCACGCCGCCCGGCTTGACGTCGGGCGAGCCGTCGGCCATCGCGTCACCGACGATGTAGTTCATCAGGATCTCGCCGAGCCGGGCGTTGGCCAGGTTCTCGGCCTCCTCGGGCGACGACACCGGGTGGTCGACCGTGAAGGTGACCACGTCGCCGAAGACCTCGGCGTTCTTGTGCGCCACCCGCAGGCCGAGCTTCGAGCTGGAGACCTCCTTCGAGCGGGCGACGATCTCCTTCTTCTCGATCGGGTTCCAGGCCCGGACCTCGACCGCGTTGACCAGCCCGGCCGACGACAGCCGCGGCATGAACGAGTCGCAGCCGGCCCAGCTGTGCTCTTCGCCCGACTTGCCGCTCGCGCTGTTCATGCGGAGCTCGATCGGGGTGGCGGCGACCGTCTGCGGTTTGCGGAAATAGAGCGTCTCGCCGTCGACCACCACCTCGAAGCCGTTGCGGGCGGCCAGGATGCGGATGAGCTCGAGGTCGGTCTGGTTGTGCTGCCAGACGTGCTCGCGGATGGTCTTGGTGTCCTCGACCTCGACCTTGAGCTTGCACTCCTCGGCGATGAGCTTGGCGATGTCGGAGTCCTTCTTGTCGGTGAAGGTGCGGGTCTTGCGACCGCGCAGCAGGCGGTGCATGCGGTTGAACGCGCGCACGACGCACAGACTGGGGGCGCGGTTCCTGAACTGCGGCTCGAGGCCGACCACCTCGCCCTTGAAGACCGAGATGCCCTGGAACTTCACCTGGACGTCGTCGCCCAGCTTCACCTCGTTGGAGACGTTGTTCTCCTGGTTGCTGAGGGTGAGGACGGCCATGTCCGGCTGGTCGACGTCCAGGTCGACGACCGCGCCCTGGATCATCTCGTCCTTGACGTCCTTCAGCGCCGTCCCGCAGTAGACGGCGATGACGGTGCTCATCCCATGGTCTTGTTCAGCCACGGCTCATCCCCCGTCCTCGTCCGGGATCGCGGAGCGGTGGTCGGTCGGGTTCACCTGGTCGGGGCGGCCCGGCTCGGCGTAGCCCTGCGACTTCGACTTCTTGTCGGACGTCTTGAGGTTGCGCCCCTCCTTGATCTTCATGTTCACCTGGGCGCGAACCGGCGTGCCGTCCGGGAGGAACATCTGGTACTTGACCGAGAAGGTCGAGATGACGCCCATGAACTTGGGGAAGTAGGTGCCCCAGAGGAACAGCACCATCGGCGGGCGCTTCTTGGTCTCGTCGACCTTCACCAGCTTCTCGAGCTTCTCGATGTACTCCTGGTAGACCGACTTGCGCGACTCGAAGGTGTCGAACAGGAGCTCGAGGGTGAGCTCGGCGGGATCCGCGTCGGTGAACTCGAGGATGGGTTTGTCCGCCTTGGAGTCCTTGTGCTTGTTCCAGGGGACGTTCTTGTCGATCCCGATCTCCTTGGGATTGAAGTACGCCTCGATCTGACCGTCGGGGTCGCCGGCCGGTGCGTCGAGGTTCTTGATCATGCACTTCGTCAGAGAGGGGAGCTGCGCCATGGGGTCCTCGATTCTCGATCACCGGCTCCACGGGTCGCCGTTGCGCTCGCGCGCGACGTCGAGCATCCGCAACACCTGGTCGTATACGTCCTGCGCAATCTTGTCGATGTCCGGCTTGCCCGGCCCGGCGGCGGCCGGCCCCTCGTGCTGTGTCGACGCGGGGGCGGCGCCGCCGGTGCTCTGGGTCGGCCGGCTGGCCGACATCGGCGAGGCCGCGATCTGCGTGCGCGGCGCCGAGGTCACCAGGGTCATCTCGGCGGCCGTGAGCCCGCTCGAGGAGGGCGCCTCGCCGAAGTACTTCTTGGCGGCGTCCTTGAACCAGGCGTCGAACTGCGCCTGCGAGGGGGCGGCGGCGGCAGCCGGAGCCGGCGCCGGCGCGGGTCGGGGGGGAGGCGGCGGCGGCGCCGGGCGCGGGGCGGGCGCCGGGCGCGAGCTCGAGCCGGTCTCGACGAAGGTGGTGGAGACGGCGGCGCGCGCGCGCTCGGCCGCGTACGGAGCGTAGCCGTCGCCGCGCTCGTCGCCGCGGAAGAAGGAGGGCGCCACCAGGGTGGCGAG
>Ga0111538_10000450_pt1 | contig 54433 bp, 61 predicted proteins | sample SoiMethybrSBSTD1_FD_79669 | JGI IMG/M metagenome (GOLD analysis project Ga0111538, IMG submission 79669) | Bulk soil microbial communities from a Populus tree surrounding site in Tennessee, USA - Soil MetaG P. TD hybrid SBSTD1 (version 2)... | ecosystem: Environmental > Terrestrial > Soil >... | reverse complement strand
GAGCGCATGGAAGCGCGCGAGATGCCACAGCACCGCGCCCCGCGCGCCCACGCCCGGCGCCCATGCGCGGTCGGCCTCGAGCAGCGCCGGCGTCTGCCAGTGGAGGAGATCGAGCATGCGCCACGCCGCGACCCGGGCCCGCACCGACCCGTAGGTCGCGTCGTCAACCGCGGCCGGAAAGCCGGCGGCCACGGTCTCGCGGTAGGCGCGCTCCGCGCGCTCGATGAGGTCGGAAGGAAACGGGCAGAAGAGCGTCCACAGGAGCCCGTCGTAGAGCGCGGGGCGCACGCCCGCGTACTCGAAGTCGAGGAGGCGCCAGCCGCTCGCGGTATGCCCGGTGTTGCTGGGTGCCATGTCGCCGTGGGTGAACGTCGTCCACTCGCCCGGACGCTCCACGAAGCGGGCGAGCTCGTCGATGGCCTCGTCCGGGGGGGCGGCGGCCGGTTCGCGCAGCGCGCTCAACCAGGCGGCGAGGTCGCTGCCGCGGCCCCGCAGCGCCATCGCAGCGGTGGCCGCCGTCGTCAGCGCGCGGCGCTGCAGCGCATCCCGACGCCGGTCGAATTCCGCGGCGTGAGGGCGCATCGCCACATGGAGCCGCGCGGTGACCCGCGCGACGTCGAGCAGGGCTCCCCCGGCGCGCTCGCGCGCCCCGGCGCCCTCCGCGTTCAGCATGTCCTCCAGCGTCGGCGCCGCGCCGAGATCCTCCACGAGGAAGCAGCGCGCCTCGGCGTCTCCACCGAGGAAGCCCGGCGCCGTCGCCGGCGCGACGCCCACCGCGGTGAGGAGCGCCAGCGCCGCCCACTCGTCCAGCCCGCGCTCCGGCTCGGCCTTGAAGCGCTTCACGATCACCGACGCCGGCAGGTCGGGGCCGCCCACGACCCGCGCGCGCCACACGTCGTTCCGCGCCCATGATTTCAGGAGCGCGGGCGACTCGAGACGCACCGCCCGGCCCGCCACCGCCGACAGGACGGCCGCGGCCGCCTCCAGCGGCGCGCTCACGGCGTCACGGTGAACGTGAGCCGGCCGATGAGCTGGCCCGACGCCGTGCGCACGTCCACCGCGTAGTCCCCGTCCAGCGGCAGGCCGAGGTCGGACTTGCGGGACCAGGTGCGGAAGCCCTGGGCGCGGCCGCCCTCCACCGGAGAGAGCCGGACGCGCGCGATCACCCGGCCGTTCTTCCACCACACGTGCTCGATCGTGTCACGCAGGCCCGCGGGCGCGTGCACCGGGGTGTAGGCGGCGAGGGCCCCGCCCCACTCGACGACCGTGGCTGCGGGAATCGGGCCGTCGATCGGGTCCACCGGCTCCAGCTCGCGGACGTCGCGCGCGACCTGCTTGGCGGCAAGAAAGACTGGGGCGGGCGGCACGAGCTCGCGGCCGACCCACACGAGGCTGATGCCGATGAAGGCGGCGGTGGTCGCGCGGACGAGCGCGCGCGGCCAGCCCATTCCGGTGCCGCGAAAGGCCGGCGCCAGTGCCAGCCCGGCCAGCGCGGCGCTTCCGAGCAGCGCCACGCCGGGGCGAACGCCGACCAGCGGGAGCGCCACGTTCAGCGCCGCGAAGAGGGAGAAGGCGAGCAGCGCGTGCTTGAGCCAGCGATACTGGCGCCCGAGCGCCGCGTACAGCGGGTCGATGGCGGTGATGAGCGCGCCCAGCGCCACGCCGGCGACGAAGATCACATTGGGTGAGGTCGGCGTGGCGGAAGCCCAGTAGGCGGGAAGCACGAAGAGCAGCAGGTTGTGGTAGAGGGTCTGGATCGTGTACTCGGCCGCGCTGACCACGCGGCCCCGGCCGCGCGCCTCCAGCGGGACGCGCGCCTCCGCGAGGACCGCAACCACCAGGCCGAGCAGCAGCGTGTAGCCCACGATCCAGCCCACGTGGGGCAACCCCCGGCGAAACACGAAGAGCGTCGCGAGCCCCATCGCCAGCGAGCCGATGGAGATCCCCCAGCGCCGGAGCCACGTCATGCGCGGGCGCGCCAGTAGAAGAGGAACAGCGCGATGGGGAATGCGCTCTGCACGACCGAGAGCGCGCAGTCCACGAGCACGCGCACCACGAAGTGATTGAGCTCGGGGGCGGCGCGGAACGCCGATCCCAGGCCCACCACCAGCGCGATGAGAAGGCCGAAGATCAGGAGCAGCACGGTGAAGATGGCGCCCCGCTGACCGCGGGTGAGCGCCACCGCCCGGCTCCACGCGGTGCGCACCGTGGCCTGCTCCAGCACGACGACCGAGTCCACCACTGCCACCCGCATGACGAGCACGGTGGCGAGCGCGCCGAGGGCGAGGGCGACGATACCGCCTGCCGCGCTGCCCGCGCCGCGCGTGCCGAGGGTCAGAGCCATGCCGACGGGCAGCGCGAGGACGGCGTAGATCACGAAGCGCACCAGCACGAGGCGCGGCCAGGCGCGCAACCCCTCGAGGAGGGCTTCCGCGTAACGCACGGGCAGGCCGGCCTTGATGCGGGCCAGCGCCGACACGATTGAGGCGACGACGAGGGGATCGAACACCGCCTGGAGGAAGAATGCAAGGCGCAGCGACTGGAAGGTGGGATCGGTGGCGGGGCCGAAGAACTCGAGATAGTTCAGCGCGACGTGGCCGGGCAGCCACACCGTGAGCACGAGCAGGGTAAAGAGGTAGAGATCCGTGGCGAGGAGGCGAACCGTCTCCCCGAGGACGCCCGACACCTACTTGACCTTGGCGCCCGGCGGAAGATCCCGGTCCAGCGCGATCAGCGCGAGCGCGGCGTCGCTCGAGCCCGCGAGGACCATCCCATTGGACTCGATGCCCATCAGCGTGGCGGGCTCGAGATTCGCCACCACGACAATCTTGCGACCAACGAGCGCATCCGGCGCATAAAACTCGGCGATGCCCGCCACGAGCGTGCGCGGCTCGTCGCCGACCTTCACGGTGAGCTTGAGCAGCTTCTTGGACTTCGGGACCCGCTCCGCCGCGAGCACCTCGGCGACCCGGAGATCCACCTTCTGGAAGTCGGCGAGCGAGATCTTCCCCTCCCCCTGCCCTCTCCTCGGAGGCGAGAGGGACGAGCCTTTGCTCCCTCCCGCCTGGGGTTGGGTGAGGGGCGCCTTCGTGTCCACCCTCGGAAAGAGGCCGGAGAGCTTCTGCACGCGCGCGCCTTCGGCGAGTCCGCCCCAGGCCGCCGCGGCCAGACTCGGCGCCGGCGCGCCGATCGCGCCGCGGATCTTCCCGGCCGCCTCGGGCAGGAACGGGTCGAGGAGCACCCCGATCACGCGCAGCGACTCGCCCAGCGTCCACAGCACGGTGCGCAGGCGCTCGGATTTGGCCGGATCCTTGGCCAGCGTCCACGGCGCCTGGGCGTCGACGTAGCGGTTCACGCCGCCGATGAACTGCCAGATCGCCTCCATCGCCCGATAGAAGGCGAACTCGTCCATCGCGCTCGCCACCTCGGCCAGGGTGCGCCGCCAAGTCTCGCGCAGGACAGCTTCCTCGGGCCCTTCGGCGCCCGGCGCGGGCACCGATCCACCGCCATAGTTCACCAGCACCGTCGTGGCGCGGCTCACGAGATTGCCGAGGTCGTTGGCGAGATCGGCGTTGAGGCGGCCCACCACCGCCTCCTCACTGAAGTCGGCGTCGAGGCCGAAGTGCATCTCACGAAGCACGAAGTAGCGGATGACCTCGCTGCCGTACTTCTGCGAAAGCGTCCACGCCCCCACGACATTGCCGAGGGATTTGGACATCTTGCGGCCCTCGACCGACCAGTAGCCGTGCACGCGGAGGCCCTGGTAGAGGGGGATCTCCGCCGCCCACAGCATGGTGGGCCAGTACACGCCGTGCGCCTTCACGATGTCCTTGCCGATCAGATGGATGGCGTGAGGCCAGAAGGTCTTGTACTTCTCGTCGTCCGGATAGCCCAGCGCGGAGACGTAGTTGATGAGGGCGTCGAACCAGACGTAGGTGACGTGCTGGTCGTCGAAGGGCAGCGGGATGCCCCACGCCAGGCGCGCCTTCGGCCGGCTGATCGAGAGATCCTGCAGCGGCTCACGCAGGAACCCCAGCACCTCGTTGCGGTAGCGCTCGGGCTGGATGAAGTCGGGATTCGCCTCGAGGTGCTTCACGAGGCGATCCTGGTACTTCGACATCCGGAAGAGGTAGTTGTCCTCCTTGATGAAGGTCAGCGGGATCTGGTGGTCGGGGCACCGCCCGTCCACGATCTCCTTCTCGGTATAGAAGCGCTCGCAGCCGAAGCAGTACTGGCCGGAGTACTCCCCGAGATAGATCTCGCCCTTGTCCCAGAGTCGCTGGAGGATCTGCTGGACCACCTGCTTGTGCCGCGGCTCGGTGGTCCGGATGAAGTCGTCGTTCGTGATGTCGAGCCGTCGCCACTCTTCCTTGTAGAGGGCGGCCATGCGGTCGACAAGCACCTGTGGCGTTATACCTTCCTTCGCCGCCACCTGCGCCATCTTGTCGCCGTGCTCGTCGGTGCCGGTGAGGAGCCACACGCGGTCGCCGCGCAGCCGGTGATAGCGGCACATCGCGTCCGCCATCATGGTGGTGCCCGCGCTGCCGAGGTGGGGCGCCGCGTTCGGATAGTAGATCGGGGTAGTGAGGTAGAACACGCCCTGGCTCATGACGCCGAATGGCCGCCGGTCACTCCGGCTTGATGTGCGGCCGGCCCTCCCACGTGACCTGCTCCAGCGGCACCTCGGCCTCCGTGCCGTCCTGAAAGCCCACCAGCACCGCCTGCTTGAGCACGCGCAGCGACTTGATCCGGCCCGTCATGCAGCCGGAGCCGCCGCACTCCGCCTGGCAGGGCGTCCCGACCTTCGGGAGACGCCGGCGCAGCTCTTCGTAGGTGGAGAACTCGTAGAGGAGGCAGCACTTGAGCCGTCCGCAATTGCCGAGCAGGCGGCTGTCGGTCAGCGGCATGTCCTGCGCCTTGGCCATCTTCACCGAGATCGGGTCGAACTTCTTCAGATGCGAGGAGCAGCAGAGCTGCCGGCCGCACGGCCCGATGCCGTCCATCAGCTTGGTGGTGTCGCGCGCGCCGATCTGCTTCATCTCGATGCGGGCGTGGAACTCGTGGGCGAGGTCCCGGACGAGATCGCGGAAGTCCACCCGGTCCTCCGAGTTGAACGCCACCGTGACGCGGCGGCTGCCCATCTCGATGGCCACGTCCACGATCTTGATGCGCAGGCCCCGGTTGTGGGCGAGGCGCTGGCTCGTCTCCACCCCGCGCAGCTCGCGCTGCCGCCGCCCGCGCCAGTCCTCGGCCTCGTCGTGGCTCGCGCGGCGGATGACCCGACGATAGAGCCGGTCCTTCTTGAACTCCGGCAGGGGCCGGCGCGGCCGGCGCACCTCGCCCACCGCCGTGCCGCCCCCCGTTTCGACCACGCAGAAATCCCCCACGTGGAGATCGGTCTCAGTCGTGAGGTAGTCTTCGGCCATCAGCGGCTCGCGGAGGCGCACGCCGATCAGGTACTGCGCGCGTTCATCCGTGGTCTGCGCTGCGGTCTCTTCCATCATTGGATCATGCTGGGGGGGAGCGGCGGCCGCTCCTTCCCCAGACTCCCCCACCCGTTTGTCGTCAACCTTCGCTGTCTCATTATGCCGCCTTCCCCGGGAGCTGGCTCAGGAGCACTTCCACGGTGAGCCGCGGCGAGACGTTGCCGGCAATGGCGTGGGTGGCCTCGCGGCAAGCGCGGAGCCCGCCCAGGATGGCGTCCAGGGAGAGCGCGGCGGCCCGCGCCCGCAGCTCGCCCGCCCGCTCCGCGAAAACCAGCCGGGCGCTTGGATCCGCGTGCGCGGCCAGGAGGTCGCGGTACCAGAGCCAGCACGTCTCCAGTACCGCCTCGGCGGCCTCGCGATCGCGCCCCAGGGCCTCGCCGCCGGCCAGCACCGCGGCGCCGCCCTCCGCCTCGACCTTGGTGAGGAGCGCGAGAGCGGCCGCGCGTGCCTCGCCGCGTCCGTCGGGGAGCAAGGCGAGCGCGCCCTCGGGTGTGGCGGGCAGGAAGCGCACGACCTGGCAGCGCGAAAGTACCGTCGCGGGAAGCGCTCGGAGCTGGGCCAGGATCAGGATGATCACGGTGCGCGCGGGTGGCTCCTCGAGCGTCTTGAGGAAGGCCTGCGGCGTCGCCAGCGTCATCGTGTCCGCCTCGTCCACGATGAACACCTTCACCGGGGACTCGGCGGGCCGGAGCGCGGCCACGCGCTCGAGCTCGCGGATGCTGTCCACGCGGATGGCGAGCGCGCCCTTGGGATTGGACTCGGGTGGTGTCGGCTGGATCAGGTGGACGTCGGGGTGCACGCCGCGGGCGATGCGATCGGCCGCGCGCGAGGCCGAGGCGCCGCCGTGGCTCACGAGGGCTGCGGCGAACGCCTGTGCGGCGGCCTTGCGCCCGGAGCCGGCGGGGCCCACGAAAGCATAGGCGTGCGCCACGTGGTCGCTCGCCACGGCATGGCGAAGGAGCTCCGCCGCCTGCGGCTGCCCCGCGAGCGCGGCGAAGACGTCCGCCTCAGGCGCCACGGGACGCTCCCCGGCGGCCGAGGAACTCGTCCACCGCGCGCGCGATGTCCGCGTGCACGAGATCGGGCTCGCGCGCGGCATCGAACACGAGCACACGGCGCTTGTCGGCGCGCGCGAGCTCGAGATAGCCCTCGCGCACGCGGTGGTGGAACGCCTGGTCCATTCTCTCGAAGGCGTCCAGGGGCCGGCCCGCGATGCGCCGCACGCCCACGCCGGGATCCAGGTCAAGCAGCAGCGTGAGATCGGGCAGGAGCCCGCCGGTGGCCAGCGCGTTCAGCTCGTGAATGGTCTGGAGATCGAGCCCCTGGCCGTGGCCCTGATAGGCCAGCGTGGCGTCGGTATAGCGGTCGGAGACCACGACGGCCCCCCGCGCCAGCGCAGGCTGTATCACCCGCGTCACATGCTCCTGACGGGCGGCGAAAAAGAGAAAGGCCTGGGTGAGCGGGCTCGGTCGCGGCTCAAGCTCGAAGAGACCGCGAACGGCCTGGCCGAGCGGGGTGCCGTCGGGTTCGCTGGTCTCCACCACCTCGAGAGCCCGGCTGCGCAGGCGCGCGGCGAGGCGGCGGCACTGCGTGCTCTTTCCGGAGCCCTCGACTCCCTCGACGGTGATGAGAGCGCCGCGCATGGCGACACTCTAACACATTGAATTTCGGAGCCTACGGAGTGGCTAACGCCTGCGGAGCACGCCCTGGGTGAGCTTGTGGAGATCGGCGATCGTGAAGGGCTTGGCGATCCAGGGCACCCGCGTTTCGGTCAGAAACGCCTCGTTGCCAGGATCGAGGGCGCTCCCCGTCACGTAGACGATGCGCTGGACCATCGCGGGATTGCGCCTCTCGAGCTCACGGTAGAGGCCCTTGCCGTCCAGGACGGGCATCCGCAAGTCGCTCACGATCAGGTCGTAGGCCCCGGTGGTGAGCTTCTCGAGCGCCGCCCGCCCGGTACTGACGGTGTCGACGTCATGGCCATCCGCCATGAGCATGTCCCCGATCAGACCGGCAATGATCGGCTCATCCTCCACCACGAGGATGCGCTTGCCCCGAATCGGCTCTTCGCTGGCCATGAAGAAGGTACGTCCTCCCACCCCCTGAATAAGCAACTCCCAAGCCACGATTTGGTCCTTTCTTATCAAATATTTGCACGATCTGCCCCATCCGGGATCCTGCAGGATTCGTCAGGGGCCCCCGAAATCGGAGGCGGCGGGGGGCGGGGGCGAAAACGAGACGCGTTTAGAGCCCGTGAACCGGGAAGATCTCTTCGCGAATGCTGCGGACCTGACGCGCCGCGAACTCGACCGCCCAGCGGCGCGTGTCGGCATCTAGCTCGGCGGGCGGGTCCGACAGCGTCATCGACTCCAGGCCCAGCGCGTGCAGGTCGGCGTGCAGCACGGCCGGGATGGGCTCGGGCAGAGTCATGTCGTTGATGGCCGCCCAGGACCCCGTCCATGCGCGAGCGACATTGGCGATGTCGTAGCCGCCTCCCCCCAATGCCACCACGCGTGGCGCGAATTCCAGGAGCCGGCGGACCGAGCGGAGAAAGCCCTGAATGCTCAGCGCCAGGTGCGTGAGGGGATCGGTGCGGTGGGCGTCGATTCCGAGCTGGATCACGAGCGCGTCCGGACGGAAGGCGCGCAGCAGCGGGGGCACCACCGCTTCGAAGGCCGGCTCGTACACCGCATCATCCGTGAAGGGCTGGAGGGGCAGGTTCACGGAATAGCCGACGCCGGCGCCCTCGCCCATCTCGTCCACGAAGCCCGAGCCGGGGAAGAGCCGGTCGCCGCGCTCGTGGGTGGAGATCGTCAGCACGGTGGGGTCGTCGTAGAAGGCAAATTGGACGCCGTCGCCGTGGTGGGCGTCGATGTCCACGTAGGCGACCTTGAGCCCCCGCTCGCGCAGCGTCATGATGGCGAGCACGGCGTCGTTGACGTAGCAAAAGCCGGAGGCGCGGTCCGGCATGGCGTGATGCAGGCCCCCCGCGAAGTGGAACGCGCGATCCACTTCCCCCTCGGCCACGAGCCGGGCGGCGACGATGGAGCCGCCCGCCGCGAGCTGCGCGGCCTCCCAGAGCCCGGGAAAGATGGGGTTGTCACCGGGGCCGAGCCCGTAGCGCACCGCGTGCGGCACCCAGTCGCCGGCGCTGACTGCGCGTAGGATGTCGATGTACTCCCGCGTATGAAAGCGCGCGATGGCGTCGATGCCCGCCGGCTCCGGGGCCACCACCTTGGCGTTCGGGAGCGCAGTGAGGCCGTAGGCGTCCATGAGCCGCCAGGTCAGCCCGAGGCGCTCCATGCGGAGCGGATGCTCGGGGCCGTAGTCGAAGCGCCGCCATTCGTCGGAGTGGATGACGGCGGTCCGCACGGTCAGGCCCTCTTCCAGAGACCCGATTTGCCGCCGGATTTCTCGATGAGGCGCAGATTGGTGATGGTGACGGCGCGATCCACCGCCTTCACCATGTCGTAGACGGTGAGGCTCGCCACCGCCGCCGCGGTGAGGGCTTCCATCTCCACCCCGGTCTTGTCCACGGTGCGCACGCGGGCCTCCACCGTGATGGTCGAGGCGCGGGAGTCGAGCGCGAAGGTCACGTCGACGCCGGTGATGCGGAGAGGGTGGCAGAGGGGGATGAGATCGGGCGTGCGCTTGGCGGCCAGGATGCCCGCGGTGCGGGCGACGCCGAGCACGTCGCCCTTGGCCATCTGGCCCGCGCGCACCGCCGCCAGCGTCGCGGGCTTGACCTTCAGGGTCGCGCGGGCGATCGCCTCACGGGACGTTTCCGCCTTGGCGGAAACGTCCACCATCCGCGCGTCCCCCGCGGGGGTGAGGTGGGAGAGGCCGCGGAAGCCCGCGCTCCCCCGTGAGGAACCCATGTGAGCCGACGAACGCCTGGAGCGCGGTCAGGCGTGCGCGGAGGCGCGGGCCTGCCGGACCATCGCCTCCATGCGGTCCTTCGCGATCAGCTTGAGCTTCTTGAGCTCGCTGACCCGCCAGTGCTGTTCGGCCGAGAGGAAGCCGCGGCCATTGAGGGTGGCCAGCTCTTCCTCGTACTTCCGGTGCTCTTCGCGGAGGGCGCGGAATTCGTGATTGTCGGCGGCGAGCCGCTCGATCAACGGTTCCGGATCAGGCATGGAAAACCTCCCAGGCAGGAGAAACGGCGTGGACATCGCGAGTGCTACGAGGCGGGGTGCCGCACGAGATCAGCACGATCATTACTGCGGGGACTATCAACTCTTCGGGCTCACCCATCGGGCCTCCCTCCGCCTCGCTATTCCTTGCGGGCCGAGTGGTGCGGAGCCTGCTTCTAACCCGGCTTATACCCCCGCGCGCGTGGCGGTGTCAAGGCTCGCCGCGCCGCGCGCGGGCGCGCCCCCGGCGCGCAAGACATGCGGCGCCTCGGGCGCGAAGGACACCACCACCGGCATCTCGGGCGCGAGCGCCAGCTCCATCGCCGTGCGGTGCGTGACGACGGCGATCACCGGCACCCCGCAGTCGATGACCACGCGCACGTGCAGCGGCGCGGGAATCACGTGGGTGACGCGCCCGGCGAGGCAGTTCCGGTCGGCGGGCGCCGTGTCCGGCCGCGCGAGATGCAGGTCCTCCGGGCGCAGCGCGAGCAGCACGTGCTCACCCGCCGCGGCGGGCGCTGCCACCAGCAGCCGACGGCCGGCCGCCTCCACCACCGCCCCGCTGCGGCCCGCCTCCACCACGCGTGCATCGAGGATGGTCTCGAGCCCCACGAAGCGCGCCACCGACTCGAGGGCGGGAGCCCGGAACACCTCGCCCGCGGGGCCGATCTGCAGGATCCGGCCGCCGATCAGCACCGCCAGCCGGTCGCCCAGGGCCAGCGCTTCGCCGCGGTGGTGGGTGACGAGCACGGTGGTGACACGATCGGCGCGGAGCACGCCGCGGAGGTCTTGGATGAGGGCCTCCCGCGTGGGCTGATCGAGGGCCGAGAACGGCTCGTCGAGCAGCAGCAGCTCCGGCTCGAGCACGAGGGCGCGCGCCAGGGCGACACGCTGCCCCTCGCCGCCCGAGAGCGTCCGGGCCCGCCGCGCGGCAAGGGCGGCCACCCCGAAGCGCTCGAGCCAGGCGAGGACGCGGCCGCGTTCGGCCGCGCGCGGCACGCCTCGGAACCGAAGGCCCATGGCCACGTTGTCGAAGACGGAGGTATCGGCCAGCAACGGGTCCTGGAACACGCTCGCCATGCGCCGGCGCACGGCGAGCCCGTGCGCCGCGGTGATCGCCTCCCCGCGGAAGCGCACCGTCCCCGCGTCGGGGGACTGGAGCAGGCTCAGCACGCGGAGCAGCGTGGACTTGCCCGCCCCGTTCGGCCCCATCACGCCCAGCGTCTCACCCTCGCGCACCGCAAGCGCGGGGACGTCCAGCACGGCCTGCCCCTCGTGGGCCACGCGCAAGCCGCGCACTTCGACGACGGGCTCGACGACGGGCCGGCTCGACACGTCGGTCATGATGAGGGCAGAACGTGGATGGACCCGCGGTGAATCGAGAAGCGCCAGCGCCGGTCGCGCTCGATCTCGAGGATCTCGTAGACCAGCCGCGGCACTTCCACTTCGAGGTCGAAATCGCCCTGGGCCGGCTCGCCCGGCTCGTCGAGACGGATCTGCAGGGTCCACGTCGTGCCGAAGTCGATCTCGCGCACCACGCGGCCCATCATCACGTTCATGTGATGCGTGGGATCGTCCGCGCCGCGGTCCTTCCGGATGAGGCGCACGTACTCGGGCCGCACGAAGAAGCCCAGCGGGCTGTCGGGCGGCGGCAGGTACGAGCGGCTCGGCGAGTTCACCGCCTCGAGCGTCTGCCCGCGCCAGCGGAACTGGATGCGATCGGGCGAGGCCTTGAGCACGGTGCCCTGCAGGACATTGCTCAAGCCCATGACGCGCGCCACCGCGCGGGACGCCGGCTGCCACAGGAGCTCGGCGCGCGGCGCCTCCTGGATCACGCGCCCGTCCTCGTACACCACGACGCGGTCCCCCAGGCGGTACGCCTCGGTGAAGTCGTGGGTGACCACCACCGCCGCCGTGCCCCACGCGGCGAGAATGGTCCGGAGCTCGTCGCGCAGCGCCCGCCTGAGCGGCAGGTCCAGCGCCGACAGCGGCTCGTCGAGCAGCAGCAGGGCGGGATCGGGAGCGAGCGCGCGCCCGAGCGCGACGCGCTGGCGCTGGCCCCCCGAGAGGGCGCCCGGATACCGGTCGGCGAGATCGGCGATGCCGAGCCGGGTCAGGACTTCCTCGGTGCGGCGCTGCCGCGCGGCCCGCGGCCGGTGGCGGAGCCCGAAGCCGACATTGCCTGCCACGGTCAGATGCGGGAACAGCGCGTATCCCTGGAAGACATAGCCCACGCGCCGCTGCTGCGGCGGCACGCTCACGCCGGCGTCGGCGTCGAAGAGCACGCGTCCGTCCACGACGACGCGGCCCGCGTCGGGCCGCATGAGGCCCGCCAGGCACTGGAGCGTCACCGTCTTGCCCGCGCCCGAGGGGCCGAACAGCACGGCGACGCCGTCGCCCGCGCGCCACTCGACGTCGAGATCGAACTTGGGCAGGCGCTTCCGCAGCCGCACCTGGAGGCGGGGCGTCAGGACCGCCGTCATACCGCGCGCGGACCCAGCCGGCCGGCGGCGATGAGCACCACGCAGGAGAGCGCGGTGAGGAGCCCCACCAGGAGCAGGGCCTCGCCGCGCTCGCCCGTCTGCACCGCGGTGTAGATCGCGAGCGGGGCGGTGGTGGTCTTGCCGGGGATGTTGCCCGCGAGCATGAGCGTCGCGCCGAATTCGCCGAGGGCGCGGGCGAACGCGAGCACGAGCCCGGCCACGAGGCCGTTCCGCGCCAGAGGCAGCGTCACCTCGAGGGCGGTGCGCCACTCGGAGTGGCCGAGCGTCCACGCCGCACGCTCGAGGTCACGGTCCACCGACTCGATGGCCGCGCGCGCGGTGCGCACGAGCAGGGGCAGCGCCATCACGGTGGCGGCGACCACCGCGGCGTACCACGTGAAGGCGATGGACCAGCCCGTCGCCTCGTAGATCGGCTGGCCGAGCACGCCGCGCCGGCCGAGCAGCACGATCAGGTAGTAACCGGTGACGGTGGGCGGAAGCACGAGCGGCAGCGTCACGAGGAGATCGAGGAGCCCGTGGCCCCAGAAACGGCGCCGCGCCAGCACGTACGCAATGGGGATGCCGAGCAGCGCGTTCAGGAGAGTGGCCGACAGCGCAACCTGTACCGATAGGAAGAGGGCCGACACGAGCTCCGGGCTCATGGCCGCCATCAGTATGCCACCGGGCGGGCGAGCGACGGCACGCAGACCCGCGTGCGGCCGCCCGCGGGCCCCTCGACCTGCGCGATCGCCACGCTGACGCCGTAGATGGCGCCGAGGCGCTCCGGGGTGATCACCGCCTCCGGCGTGCCGAGGGCGACCAGGCGCCCCTGGCTCAGGAGCGCCACGCGGTGCGCGCAGAGAAACGCCTGGTCGGGATCGTGGGTGGAGAAGATGATGGCGATTCCGCGTCCGGCCAGGGTCTCCACGTGCGTCAGCACGCGCACCTGATTGCCGAAGTCCAGGCTCGCGGTGGGCTCGTCCATCACGAGCACGCGCGGGTCCTGGGCGAGGGCGCGCGCGATCAGGCTCAACTGACGCTCGCCCCCGCTGATCTGCGTGTATTCGCGGTCGGCGAGATGCGCGACGCCGAGCGTCGCCAGCGCCGCGGCGGCGGCTTCGTGGTCCGCGCGCGACGGCACCGCGAAGGGGCCGATGTGCGCGGTGCGCCCCATGAGCACGACCTCGCGCACCGAGAAGGGAAAGCCCGTGAGCTGGGCCTGGGGCACATAGCCGAAGGTCCGCGCCAGACGGGGACGGCCCCAGCCCGCCACTGATTCGCCGTCCACCCTCACGCTGCCGGCGCGCGGGGCGAGCAGGCTCAGCACGGTCTTGAACAGCGTGGTCTTGCCTCCGCCGTTGGGCCCCAGCAGGCACAGGACCTCGCCCGGCTTCACCGTGAAGCTCACGCCCTCACCCACCGGCTTGCCCGGGTAGCCGAAGGCGAGATTCTCGACGGCGAGCCGCATCGCTACTGCCAGCCCCGGCGCGACACTGCGAGCAGCCACACGAACACCGGCACGCCCACGAATGCGGTGAGCACGCCAGGCGGCACCTCGATGGCCGCCATGGTGCGCCCGAGGGTGTCCACGGCGAGGAGATAGCCCCCGCCCAGCAGCATCGCGGCGGGGAGGAGCCGGCCGAAGTCCGGCCCCACGAGGAGCCGCGCCGCGTGGGGCACGAGGAGGCCGATCCAGCCGATGACACCGCTCACCGAGACCACGGCTGCCGTCATGAGGGTGGCCGCGGCGATCACGATGAGGCGCATGCGCCCAGTATCGACGCCGAGCGCGCGCGCCTCCTCGTCGGGCAGCGTCATCACGTTCATGCGCCAGCGGAGAAGATAGAGGGGCACGAGGCCCGCGGCGACGGCGGGAAGCGTCGCCAGGAGATCACGCACGGTGAGGCCGGCGAGGCTGCCGAGCAGCCAGAACGTGATCGCGGGAAGCTGATTGTAGGGATCGGCCAGGTACTTCACCAGCGAGACGCAGGAGCCGAGGAGGGTGCCCATCAGCACGCCCGCGAGCACGAGGGTCAGCAGCGGGTCGTGACGCCGCAGGAACGCGCTCACGAGATAGACCGCGGCCACCGCCGCGAGCCCGACCGCAAAGGCGAGGGCCTGGATGGCCACCACGTTGAGCGACAGATAGATGCCGAGCACCGCCCCGAACGCCGCGCCGGCGGAGACGCCCAGGATGTCGGGCGAGACCAGCGGGTTGCGGAAGAGACCCTGATAGGCCGCGCCGGCGGCGGCCAGCGCCGCGCCGATGGCGAGCGCGGCGAGCACGCGCGGGCCGCGGATACGGAAAACCACGGTTTCCACCGCGGGCGGCAAGTCGGAGGGCGCCCCGGTAACCTTGGCCGCGAGCAGCCGCACCAGCGCCGTGGGGCCCACCGGAAAGCGGCCTACCGAGAAGGAGACGAAGGTCAGCGTAACGAGCAGCCCCGTGGCGACGAGGATGCCGAGGGCGGCCGCGCGCCGCGTGGGCCCGCCCGGCTGGCCGGCGTCGCTCAGGGGCTGCTCCGCCGGGGTGCTCCCAGGAGGGCGTCGAGCTGCCGCTCGTCGGGCGCCCGGTGATAAGCCAGCGTGTAGTATGCCCGCGCCTCCGCGCGCAGGTCCTCGGGGAATGCCGACGGATAGAGCACGCGACCCAGCCACCAGAGGCCGATCAACCGGTTCACCGACGGCGGGGAGTCCACCCAAGGGAACGGCAGCAGCGGCGCGAGATAGATCCGGCCTTCCTTCACCGCCTTGACCTCGCGCCAGAGGCGGTCGCCGCGTACGGAGGCGGCGAAGCCCGGGTCGATGGTGACGACCACGTCCGGATTCCACGCGAGCACCTGCTCCACCGAGACCGAGCCGAGATGGGCGCGGCCCGCGTCGTCGCCCACGACGTTGCGCACGCCCATGCGATCGAGGCTCTCGACGTTGATCGAACCGGGCGCTGCCGTCTCGAGCCCCTTCGGGCCGCGTGCGTAATACACGCGGGGCCGCTGGTCCGCGGGCACGCGCGCGACGCGGCGGTCCACCTCGCCGAGCGTGCGCTCCGCGTAGCGGGCAAGGTCGCGCCCGGGGCCGCGCGCATCGAGCACTTCGCCCAGCGCTTCACTGACCGTGCGCACGGCGGCGAGGCTTCCGTCGTAGAGCAGGTACGGTACCCCGGTTTGCTGCTGCACCTGGTCGGCGAGCGACGCGTAGGTGGGGCCGAGAGTGCCGTAGTCGACGATGATGTCCGGCCTGGCCGCGAGCACCACCTCGACGTTGGCGGTGTTGCCGCGCCCGGTGAGCCGGCCCAGCGCAGGCAGCGCGGCCGCGCGCTCCGGCAGGAACGCGCGCTCCTCGCCGCTGGGCGCGCGGTTCCAGCCCACGAGCTTGTCGGGGGCCAGCGCGTAGATCAGGACGCTGGCCGGGCCCCCCGCGGCGAACACGCGCTCGACGCGCGCGGGGATTTCGACCCGCCGCCCCGTCGAGTCGGTGACCACGCGCTTGTCCGCCGCGGCAGCGCCGCGCGGCGCTGGGGCCGCAAGCACGCCCGCCACGACCAGGGCGAGCGGCAGCGCGACGAGGCCGGCGGCGCGGAGGCGGACCAGCCGCATCACTCCTTGGCGACCATGACGTCGGAGGCCTTGATCACGGCGTAGGCCTGGTCCCCCTTCTTGAGCCCGAGCTCCCGCACCGCCTCATTGGTGATGGAGGCGGTGACGATCCTCCCCCCTCCGAGATCGATCTTCACGTGGGCGGTGGTGGCCCCCTTGGTCACCAGCACGACCTTGCCGGGCAGCACGTTGCGCGCGCTGAGCTTCATCTGAGCCTCCAGGAGTGACGAGACGCCCCGTGTTACGGTAACGGTATGCGACGAAATGCTACCGAGGGCGTCGGGGCCCTTCAATCGGCTCACGAGAGCATACTGGCCGCCCAGCCCAAGACCAAGATCTGGCTGGAGCACGGCGGCCGCTTCATGATCGGGGACGGCGGCCTGCATCTCCTCGAAGGCATCGCCCGCTCGGGCTCCCTCGCCGAGGCGGTGCGCGAGATCGGCTGGTCCTATCGCCACGCCTGGGGCTATCTGCGGCGCGCCGAAGCGGTGCTAGGCGCCCCGCTCCTCCTCACCCGGCCGGGCAAGGGGGCAGCGCGGGGCACCACGCTCACGCCGGCCGGCCTGCTGCTGCTCGAGCGGCTCCGCGCCCTCCGGGACCGCATCGACGAGGCGCTCGGCCCCACCGGCCCCACCCGCGACGAGATCGCTTCGCGGGGCCGGCCCCGCGCCCGCGGCCGGGCCAAGACGCCGCGCCGCCGCTAGAATTCCCACGGCGTCAACGCCGCTGCTGGATCGCAGTCAGCGCCCAGTTCACCAGGAAGGTGATCGCGAGCAGGATGACCGACAGGGCGATCGCGATGTCGAAGTTCCCCTTGCTGGTCTCGAGCACCGTCGCCGTCGTCAGCACGCGCGTGGAGCCCTTGAGGTTGCCGCCTACCATCATCGAGGCGCCGACCTCGGAGATCACGCCCCCGAAGCCCGCCATCATGGCGGCGAGGAGGGGCAGCCGCGCCTCCTTCACCAGCACCCAGGTCATTTGCGTGCGCGAGGCGCCGAGCGCCAGCACTTGCAGCCGAAAGCGTTCCGGGACTTGCTGCACCGCGGCCATCGTGAGGCCGGTGACGATGGGGGCGGCGATCACGAGCTGGGCCAGCACCATCGCGGTGGGCGTGTAGAGAAGCTCGAGCGCGCCCAGCACGCCGTTCCGCCACAGGAGAATCGTCACGAAGAGACCCACCACCACCGGCGGCAGGCCCATCCCGGTGTTCACCAGGCTCACCACGAGGCCGCGCCCCGGAAAGCGCGAAAGCGCCAGCGCGGTGCCGGCGGGGATGCCGATCGCGAGCGAGAGCAGCGTCGCCGCGCCCGAGATCTGCAGTGACAAGAACGTGATCTGCCAGACCTCGGGGTCGCCGCTCAGCAGCAGCCGGAATGCGTGGAGAATGCCCTCGGCGATGAGCCCCATGCCGCGGCCCCCGCGCGAGGGCTAGAAGTCCTCGTCCTTCTTCCCCGCGATGGGGACGAAGAGGGCCTGGCCGTACTTGTCCATCCCAAACGTCCGGATCAGGGCCTGCACCTCGGGCGAGAGCATGAACTCGGCGAACGCCTTGCCGCCGGCGGCGTTCACGCGCGGGCCATTGGCGGGATTGACCTCCATCACCGAGTAGATGTTCAGCAACGGCCGGTCCCTTTCCACCATGATGGGCAGGCTCACGCGCTTCTGGAACGCGAGCCAGGTGCCGCGATCGCTGATCGTGTAGGCCCGCCGGTCATTGGCGATGCCGAGCGTCGCGCCCATGCCCTGCCCGGACTCGATGTACCAGGCTCCCTTGGGCTCGAGCCCCGCCTGCTTCCAGAGTCCCAGCTCCAGGATGTGCGTGCCCGACTTGTCGCCGCGCGAGACGAAGCGCGCCTGCGCCGCCGCGATGCGCTTGAGCGCCTTCCCCGCGGCGGGCAGGCCCTTCACCTTCGCGGGATCGTCCTCGGGCCCCACGATGACGAAGTCGTTGTACATGACGACGCGGCGATTCTGCATCTTGCCCTCTTCGACGTACTTCTTCTCCAGCGCGGGCGCGTGCGCCAGCGTCACGTCCGCCTCGCCGCGCGCGGCCAGCGCGAGGGCCTGGCCGGTGCCCACCGAGATGGTCTTGACCGTGAGCCCCGACTTCTTCTCGAACATGGGCACCAGCACGTCGAGCAGGCCGGAATCCTGGGTGCTCGTGGTGGTGGAGAGAATGACGGAAGCCTGGGCGAGCGTCGGGCCCGGCTTGAGGCCGGCGGCCATTACCAAGAGGAGGGCGAGGGTCAGGACGAGGCGGCGGGTCATCGCGCAGTCTCCCTGTCGTGATGTTCGTGCGCGGGGCCGGCCGGCTCGAGCTCCACCACGAGGCCGTCACCCCAGCCGTACTTCTTCTCCGAGCGCGCGCGGATCTCGCGCGTCAGGCCGGGTTCCTTACGCGCGTCCACCACCCTGGCTCGGGCGGGGAAGTGCGCGTCCCCCACCCGCACCTGTACGTGCGAGTTCACGCGGAGGTTCTGCACCCACTGCGTCTTGTCGCGATGCTCGGCCACCAGGTAGTAGCGGCCCTCGTAGCGCGTGAACCAGATCTCGATCTCGCGCGGCCGCCCGGTCACGCGCCCCTTCGTGGTCAGGTAGAGATACGTGGGATCGGTCACGCGGGGGTACGGCTTCCGTCAGGGGGTCAGCACCCGGCCCGCCGGCACCGCGTGGAAGCGCGGCCCGTCCACCACCACCCAGCCGTTGACGATGACGTAAGGGATGCCGGTGGGATGCCGATGCGGCGCGGGGAACGTGGCCTCGTCCTGCACGGTGGCGGGGTCGAACAGCGCCAGATCGGCCGCGAAGCCGGGGCGGAGGAGCCCGCGATTCTGGAGGCGGAGCTTGGCCGCGGGCATGCCCGTCATCTTCTGCACCGCCGTCTCCCAGGAGAAGAGCTGCCGCTCGCGCACGAAGCGGCCCAGCACGCGCGGGAAGGTTCCGTAGCTCCGGGGATGCGGCATGCCGCGATGGGGGCCCGGCCCCGCATGGAGCGACAGGGAGTCCGAGCCGATCATGGAGTGGGCGTAGGCCGTCGCGTTGGCCACGTTCTCCTCGCTCTGGGAGAACGAGATCATCGCCACGGTGGCGTGCTCGGAGAGCACGAGGTCCATCATGGCGTGGGCGGGCTCGCGGCCGGTGCGCCGCGCCAGCTCGGCGAGCGTGATGCCCTCGAGCTCGCGCTTGGAGCAGCTGGCGATCAGGATCTCGTCGAAGCCGGTCGAGCCCGACGCCGAGCCCCAGCGCTCGCCGCCCACCAGACAGTCCTTGATGGCGCGCTCGCGGGCCTTGGGGTCGGCGAGCCGCTCGAGCAGCTTGGCAATGCCGCCGTCCTGCATCCAGCCCGGGAGCAGGCTATCCATCTTGGTGCTGCCCGCGGGATAGGGATACACGTCGCCGGTCACATCCACGCCGCGGGCGCGGGCGGTGTCGAACATCCGGAGGGCGCGGTCCATCTTGCCCCAGTTCTCGCGCCCCGCCGCCTTCACGTGCGCGACCTGCACGGGGACGCCGGCGGTCTCGCCGATGCGGATGGCCTCGTCCAGCGCGGTCTCGAGCGTCCCGGCTTCACCTCGAATGTGGGAGAAATAGAGCCCGCGCCTCTTTTCCAGTTGCTTCGCGAGCGAGATCAGCTCCTCCGTGTTGCTGAACACGCTGGGCGCGTAGACGAGCCCGGTGGAGTAACCGAAGGCGCCGGCGTCCATGGCTTCGTCGAGCAGGCGCTCCATCTGCTTCTGCTCGTCCGGGGTCACCGGGCGCGCGTCGGCGCCCGCGGTGGCCAAGCGCAGCGCGCCGTGGCCGACGAACTGGGCCACGTTCACGGAGAGCCCCAGCCTCCGCAGATGCTCGAGATACTCGGCGAAGGTGTGCCAGGTGGCGTCCGGCTTCTCCCCGATGCCGCCCATCCAGTCGCGCACCATCTCCGTGCGGCCGGGGGCGATGGGCGCGGGCGAGAAGCCGCACATCCCCACCACCTCGGTGGTCACGCCCTGCCGTACCTTGGACTCCGCGGAGGGGCAGGTGTGATAGACGAGGTCCGAGTGCGAGTGGATGTCGATGAAGCCCGGCGCAACGATTAGGTTTCGCGCATCGATGGTTCGAGCGGCCTCGCCGCCGAGATCGGGGCCGATGGCCGCGATGCGGTCGCCCTCGAGGGCGACGTCCGCGCGGACGCCCGGCGCGCCGGTGCCGTCCACCACCGTGCCGCCCTTGACGAGGACCGACCAGGCCATCGCTACTGCGCGGCCTCGACGATCTTCACCGTCTTCATCTTGTCGCCGACCTTCACCCTGTCGACCACGTCCATGCCCTTGGTGACGATGCCGAACACGGTGTACTGACCGTCGAGGAAATTCGCGGCGGCCAGGCAGATATAGAACTGGCTGCCTGCGGAGTTGGGATCCTGCGTCCGCGCCATCGCCACCGCGCCGCGCACGTGCTTCTGCTTGTTGAACTCCGCCGGAATGGTGTAGCCGGGACCGCCCATGCCGTTGCCCTTGGGGTCGCCGCCCTGGATCACGAAGCCCTCTTCCCGGCGGTGGAACGTGAGCCCGTTGTAGAAGCCCTTGTTGGCGAGCTTGACGAAGTTCTCGACGGTCTTGGGGGCGTCCGCCGGATAGAACTCGATGACGATGTCGCCGCCCTTCTCCATGGTGATCACGGCAGTCTGCTTCACGGGCTTCGATCCTTTCGCTGGTTCGGCGGGTTTGGGCGCCTGGGCGAGCGCGGTCAGGCTCGTCCCGGCCAGGCCGGCCGCGAGCACGAGCGCGCAGGCGATCGTCACGAGGGCGTTCAGTCGCACGGAAGACCTCCTGTCAACCGGGATGGGCATCGAGACGGGTCATTATGCCTCCCGGGCATGGGCATTACCAGCCTCTGCCGCAGTGCGGCATCCGCGCCGGGCCGTGCTACAGTGATCGGGTGAGTCAACAGCGGCCGGACATCCGTAACGTCGCATCATCGCGCACGTCGACCACGGCAAGACCACCCTCGTGGACGCCATGCTGTGGCAGTCGGGCATCTTCCGCGCCAACGAGCACGTGGCCGAGCGGGTCATGGACTCGATCGACCTCGAGCGCGAGAAGGGCATCACGATCATGGCGAAGAACACGTCCATCCACTACAAGGACGTGAAGATCAACATCGTGGACACGCCCGGCCACGCCGACTTCGGGGGCGAGGTGGAGCGGACGCTCACCCTCGTGGACGGAGTGCTGCTGCTCGTGGACGCGGCGGAAGGGCCCCTGCCCCAGACGCGCTTCGTGTTGAAGAAAGCGCTCGAGGCCAAGCTCACGCCCGTGGTGGTCATCAACAAGATCGACCGGCAGGACGCGCGCGCCGCCCAGGTGCTGGACGAGGTGTACGACCTCTTCATCGACCTCGACGCCACCGAGGATCAGCTCGAGTTCCCCGTTCTCTACACCGACGCGCGCAAGGGCATCGCCAAGCGCTCGCTGGAGGAAGAGGGAAAAACCCTGCAGCCGCTCTTCGAGACCCTGGTGGCCACGATCCCGCCACCGCAGTTCGACGAGGGCGCCGGCCTCCAGCTCCGGGCGACCTCGCTCGACTGGGACGACTACGTGGGGCGCCTCGTGATCGGGCGCATCGTCAACGGCCGCATCCGCCAGGCCGACCGCGTGGCGGTGGTGCACCGCGACGGGAGCGTCGAGTTCGGCAAGGTGACCGTGCTCTACGGCTACGAGGGGCTCAAGCGCGTGGAGGTCCCCGAGGCCACCGCGGGCGAGCTGGTGGCGGTGGCGGGCATCGAAAGCGTGGAGATCGGCGAGACCATCGCGGACGCGGAAAAGCCGGTGGCGCTCCCCGTCATGCACATCGACGAGCCCACCGTCTCGATGCTCTACTCCTCGAACATCTCGCCCTTCTCCGGCAGGGAGGGGCGCTTCGTCACCTCCACCCAGCTCCGCGAGCGCCTGTGGAAGGAGCGGCGGACCAACGTCGCCATCCGCGTCGAGGAGACGGACTCGCCCGACACGTTCCGCGTCTCCGGCCGCGGCGAGCTCCAGCTCGCCATCCTCATCGAGATGATGCGGCGCGAGGGCTTCGAGATGGAAGTGGGCAAGCCGCAGATCATCACGAAGACGGTGAACGGCCAGACGCTCGAGCCCATGGAGCACCTCGTGGTGGACATTCCCGAGGAATTCATCGGCGCCGTCACCCAGAAGCTCGGCCCTCGCAAGGGCCAGATGGCCAAGATGGTGAATCACGGCACCGGGCGCGTCCGGCTCGAGTACCGCATCCCCTCGCGCGGCCTGATCGGGTATCGGTCCGAGTTCCTCACCGACACGCGCGGCACCGGGCTCCTGAACCACCTCTTCGACGGCTACGCCGAGTGGCAGGGCGACATCCCCCACCGCGCCAACGGCGCCCTCGTCTCCGACCGTGCGGGCAAGACCACGTCGTACGCCATCGACCATCTCCAGCCGCGCGGCGTGATGTTCATCGGCCCCGGCGAAGCGGTCTACGAGGGGCAGATCGTGGGCGAGCACGCCCGCGAGAACGATCTGGACGTCAACATCACAAAGGAAAAGAAGCTGACCAACATGCGCTCGTCCACCGCGGACGAGGGCGTGCGCCTCACCCCGCCCCGTCTCATGAGCCTCGAGCAGAACCTCGAGTGGATCCGCGACGACGAGCTGCTCGAGATCACGCCGAAGAGCCTGCGCCTGCGCAAGAAGTCGATGGGCGGGCGGCGGCGCTTCTAGCGTGGCGCGGTCACTTCCGATACTCCTGACCCTCGTCCTCCTCACCACTTCGGTCACCGTCGACGCGCAGACGCCGGCAACGACGTATCGGATCGGCCTTCTCAGCGCGTACTCGCGGACCAGTCCCGAAGCCGCGCATCTCTGGAGCGCGTTCCTTCAGGGAATGCGCGACCTCGGCTATGTCGAGGGCCGAAATCTGGTGGTCGAGAGCCGGTTCTCCGGAGAGCGGGTCGAGCGGCTACCGGCGCTCGCGGACGAGCTGGTCCGGTCGCGAGTGGACCTCATCGTGGCGGGTGCCCCGCCCGCGCCTGAAGCAGCCAAGGGCGCCACATCCACGATCCCGATCGTGATGGCGCTTCACACGGACCCCGTGACCAGCGGCCTCGTCGCGACGCTCGCTAGGCCAGGGGGCAACATCACCGGCATGTCGTCCATCGGCCCCGAGCTCGAGGCCAAGCGGTTCCAGATGCTGAAGGAGGTGATACCGCGGCTCTCCCGGGTCGCGGTGCTCACCGATCCGACTCTGTCGAGCCAGCGGGCGAACTTTCGAGTGCTCGAAGCCGCGGCGCGGGCATTGCAGATCCAGCTTCAGGTGGTCGAGGCGCGGGCTCCGCGCGACCTCGACACCGCATTCGCGGCCGCGACCAGAGAGCGGGCCGGCGCGCTCGTCGTCGTGAGCAGCCCGATGTTCTTCCGCGAGCGGGGGCGCATCACGGAGCTCGCGGTGAGACATCGCCTGCCCGCCGTGTACGGCATCAAGGAAGTCGCCAAGCTCGGGGGCCTGATGACGTATGGAGTGGACTTCACCCACACGTTCCGGCGCGCCGCCACCTACGTCGACAAGATCCTGAAGGGCGCCAAGCCGGCCGACCTGCCGGTCGAGCAGCCGACCAAGTTCGATCTCGTGGTGAACTTGAGGACCGCCAAGACGCTGGGGTTCACGATCCCCCCGCAGGTGCTCGCGCAGGCCGACGAGATCATCGAATGACCGCGCCCCTCGCCGGCTAGCCTACGAAGGTCAGGAAGAGGAAGGCCCCGAAGATGACGAGGTGCACCGCGCCTTGCATCATGTGCGTGCGGCCGGTGCCGAGCGTCACCGTGATCACCAGGAAGGTCAAGGCCAGCATGATCATATCCTTGGGCGCGAGACCGAGCGTCAACGGGAGCCCGGCGGCGATGGCCGTCACGACGACGACCGGGACGGTGAGCCCGATGGTGGCCAGCGCCGAGCCGATCGCCAGGTTCATGCTGGTCTGAAGGCGGTTGGCGCGCGCGGCACGGAGAGCGGCCCAGGCTTCCGGCATCAGGACCACGATCGCGATCACGATGCCCAGCGCGGCGTCCGGCGCCCCCGCGCGCTCGAGCAGGCGCTCGATGGCGGGCGACAGCTTCTTGGCGAGCCCCACCACCGCCACCAGCGAGGCGAGGAGCAGGACGAAGCTCATCCAGGCCTCGCGGGCCGCCGGGGGTCCCGCGTGCACGTCGGGGTCTTCCGCGTCGGCTCGGGGCAGGAAGTAGTCTCGGTGGCGCACGGTCTGGATGAAGACGAAGATCACCCACAGCGCACCCGACGCCACCGCCACGAAGATGAGCTGCGATGCGCTCAGCGTTCCCGCCGACGTGGTCGTCGTGAACACCGGGACGACCAGGATGAGCGCCGATAGCACCATCAGAGCCGCGAGCCCTGCGCCGGCTCCCTCGACGCGGAAGCTCTGCTCGTGATGCGTCAGGCCCCCGAGGAGAATGCAGATCCCGACGATTCCGTTGCAGATGATCATCACCACCGCATAGATCGTGTCGCGCACCAGGGCTGGGTCGGAGCTCGCGCTGCCGAACATCACGGACAGGAGCAGGGCGGCCTCGATCACCGTCACGCTCAGCGCGAGCACGAGCGTGCCGAAGGGCTCGCCCACTCGATGGGCCACGACCTCGGCGTGGTGGACCGCCACCAGGACCGACGCGATGAGCGCGGCGGCGCAGAGCAACCCCAGGACGGGACCCACGCCGACCGCGACAGCGACCACGAGAAGGGCCAGGGACAGCGCGGGCACGACCCAGGTCCATGCCGACATGTCGAGTCGCATCATATCGAGAGTGGCAACAGCTCCACGGTGAGCTCGAACGGCTCCTCGTGGTCGCCGTAGCCCAACAGCTCGCGCGCGCCCGCGCCCGGGGTGGCGGGCGCAGCGGGATCTAGCAAGAGACGGTACGAGCCCACCGCGGGGAGGAAGAGCGCGTGCTCCTCGCGCTCGGGCAGGGCGAGAAGCAGGCTCTCGCCGCCCGCCACGCCCGTGAAGACGAGCCCCCGGTCGGCGGTCCAGCCGTGGGCGCCCGCGCCCGCGCCGGCGCGGATGTGCTCGCGCAGCACCTGCACCCGCGCGGTCTCGCCGAGGTGCGGGGCGAGGCCGGCGCCCTCGTAGAACCAGCCCTGCTCGTCGGGCGCGTAGGCGCCCGGCGTCTGGCGATCGGCGCCCATGCCCCAGATGCGCCCGCGCCGGCTGGGCTCGAAGAAGGAGCCGAAGGTCTCATGGGGCAGGGTCGGCACGGGTTCGAGGCGCAGGCGGCAGAGCTCGCCGCCGAACGCCGGGACGACCAGGGACGTGATGCGCACGGCGACTGCGCCCACCGGCACGATCAGGAAGCTGGCGCGGAAGAGACCGGGCTCGAGCGGGCTCGCGAAGCCGGGCCCGGGGCGATAGAGGAAATCACTCCACGACCCGGCGAGCGCAGCCGCCCACCGCCGCTCGGTCTCGGGCAGCGTGACATCCACCGCACGTGTCATCGAGCGGCGGGGCTCAGCGGCCGCGCGGGCCTCCGTGACGCCCACCGCCGGGCCGCCCGCCGCCGGGTCGCCCACCGTGCCGTCCACTACCCCCTCCGCCGCGGCGATCGCCCGGCCGCCCGCCGCGCGCCGCCATGCGGGCGCGCTTCTCCTCGGCGTAGCGGCGCCGCTCCTCGCTGGTGGGCTTGATCTCGGGGAGGAAGAGGTCGTCTTCGGCCCACTCCACCGGGATCTTCTGACCGATGAACTTCTCGATGGGCTCGAGCGCCAGCGCTCCCGCCTCGTCCACCAGGGAGAGCGCCTTGCCCGCGGCGCCCGCGCGCGCGGTGCGCCCGATCCGGTGGACGTAGTCCTCGGAATCCTGCGGCAGATCCCAGTTCACCACGTGGCTCACGCCCTCGATGTGGAGGCCGCGCGAGGCCACGTCGGTGGCCACCAGGATGGGCAGCTCCCCTTCCTTGAAGTCGGCGAGGATCTTGAGCCGCTTCTTCTGGTCCACGTCGCCGGTGAGGGCGCGCGCGAGCCAGCCGTTGCGCCCGAGGCGGTCCTCGAGCCGCCGCGCTTCTTCGCGCGTGTTGGCGAAGATCAGGATGCGGCTCCCGCCTTCACGGCGCAGGAGACCCAGGAGCAGGTTGAATTTCTCCTCGCGCCCCACGTGGTAGAGGAGCTGCTCGGCCTTCTCCGCCGTCTTCTGCTGGGGCGTGATGGTGATCTGGGTGGGATTGTTCATGAACTCCCACGTCAGCTCCATGACCCGGAATGACAACGTGGCCGAGAAGAGAAAGGACTGGCGCCGCTCGGGCTTGGGCAGCCGCCGCAGGATGAACCGGAGGTCGGCGATGAAGCCCATGTCGAACATACGGTCGGCCTCGTCGATGACGAGCACCTCGACCTTGGCGGGCGACCAGATGTGCTGCTTGAGATAGTCGATGAGCCGGCCGGGCGTCCCCACGAGCACGTCGCAGCCGTCGCGGAGCGCGTCGCGCTGCTTGTTGTAGTCGATGCCGCCGTAGACGGCGAGGATCTTGAGCCCGGCGTGGCTGCCGAGCAGGCGCGCGTCGGCCTCGATCTGCACCACCAGCTCGCGCGTGGGCGCGATGATCAAGACGCGCGGCGCGGTCGCACCGGCCTTGGGCGGCGCGGGATCGCGCAGGCAGCGCGTGAACGCGGCGATGAGGAAGGCGGCGGTCTTGCCCGTGCCCGTCTGCGACTGGCCCGCCACGTCCTTGCCCTTCAGCGCCAGCGGCAGCGCCGCCTCCTGGATCGCGGTGGTGGTGACGAAGCCCGCGTCGCGCACCCCCGCGAGCACGGGGTCCGGCAGGTCCAGCGACGTGAACTCGAGCGGGCTCATGATTCGCTCGGCGGCACATCCGCCGCCACCTGGGGCACCGCCTTGGGCGAGCGCTTGCCGAAAATGCGGGCCGAGATGATGCCGATCTCGTAGAGGAGACAGAGCGGCCCCGCCATCAGCGACTGATTGAAGATGTCGGGTGTCGGGGTGAGGACCGCGGCAATGATGAAATTGATGAGGATCGCGTACTTCCGGTTCTTCGCGAGGAACTTCGGGGTGACGATCCCCATCTTCGACAGCATGGTCAGGATGAGCGGCAGCTCGAACACCGCGCCGAACGCCAGCGTGAACTTGATGATGAAGTCCACATGACTCGACACCGAGATCATCGGCTGAATGCCCTGGTCCTTGCCGAAGTTCAGCAGGAACTGCAGCGCGAAGGGGATGACCACGAGGAGCGCAAAAGCGCCGCCGGCCAGGAAGAGGAGCGAGCCGAAGATCACGAAGGGCCCGGCGAAGCGCCGCTCGTGCTTGTGGAGGCCCGGCGCCACGAAGGCCCACACCTGCCAGAGGATCACCGGCATGGCCATGAAGATCGCCATGACCATGGAGATCTTCATGCTGGTCCAGAAGGCCTCGGTGGGCGTGAGCGCGACCAGCTTGACGTCGACCTTGTCCAGGGGCTTGCGGAGATAGACGAGCACGCGGTCGGAGTAGTGGAACGCGATGAGGATGCCGATCGCGGTGGGGACGAGGCTCCAGATGATGCGGGTGCGGAGCTCCCCCAGGTGCTCCAGGAACGACATCTTGCCTTCGTCTTCGGTTGTGGCCATCACCACTCGTCGAGGAAGTGTCGAAGCTGCCCGACGCCGCGGCCGGCCTGGAACCCTTCGCGGATGGCGCGGGTCACATAGGCCTTGGCGCGGGTGATGGCGTCGGTGAGGGAGTAGCCGAGGGCCAGCCCCGCCGCAATGCCGGCGGAGAGCGTACAGCCGGTGCCGTGGGTGTTTGTCGAGTCCACGCGCGCCGAGACGAAGGTCTCGAACGCGCACCCGTCCCACAGGAGGTCCACCGCGTCGCCCTTCAGATGGCCGCCCTTGACGAGCACGTGGCGCGGGCCGAGCCCGGCGATGCGCCGCGCCGCCTCTTCCATGCCCGCGCGATCCGTCACCGGCACGCCGGCGAGCGCTTCCGCCTCGGGCAAGTTCGGCGTGACGACGAGGGCCAGCGGCAAGATGCGCGCGATGAGGGCCTGGCGCGCGTCGTCGCGCAGGAGCGGATCACCCGACTTCGCCACCATCACCGGATCCACCACGAGATTCGCGATGGGCCGCTCGCGCAGCACGTCCGCGATGGCCTCGATGATGGGCGCGGTCGAGAGCATGCCGCACTTGGCCGCATCGGCGCCGAAGTCATCCAACACCGAGCGGAGCTGCTGGGCCACGAACGCGGGCGGAAGATTTTCCACGCCCTGCACGCCGACGGAGTTTTGGGCCGTCACCGCGGTGATCACCGAGGTTCCGAACACCCGGAACGCCGAGAAGGTCTTGAGGTCGGCCTGGATGCCCGCCCCACCGCCGGAGTCCGACCCGGCAATGGTCAGGGCGCGGGGGATACGCATGGCGCTCTAGTATACGGGATGGCGCGTCCGCGCCGCCAACGCTTTGCGGACGCGGACTTAGCCGAGGGGCCTCAGTACACCCCGATGATCGAAAGGCTGATCAAGTGGGCCGGCCCAAACTCCCGCCGGACTTCAGGGAAGGCGTTGTACGAATACGCGATCTCGGCCTGGATGGCCTTCAGCAGGTAGATCCCCACGCCGGTGCTCATCGACATCTTGCCCTGCGTGTCGACCGTTCCGCCGGCGCGGAGCACGATTGACCTGATAGGCGAGATCTCGATGCCAGTGTAGAGGCGACCGACCTCGGCGGACCCCTGGTCCCCCGAGAGCTGGAGATATTGGGCGTCGGCGAACAGGCTGAACCAATCCTTGGGCTGCCAGCCGGCGCCCCCCCGCACATTGATCGATCGCACCTCGTCCTTGACTGTCGCGCGCACGGTATCGGGCCCGAACGGAGGGGGAGGGAGAAACGCGGTGACCTGAGACTCCGGCCGGCTCCAGCTTCCGGTCACGAACAAGCCGAGCAGCCACTGAGGGTGAACCCGACCGACGACTCCGAGCTGGCCCTCGACGCCGACCGTATCCGTGATAATACGGCGCGGAAAGTCGAAGAACAGGTCGTTGACCCCCAGCGTCGAATCGATGAACCTCACGCCGGCGCCCACGGACAGTCGCTCCGGGAGGAGGCTCCGCGAGTAGCGGATGGTGATCTCGTTCGAGTGCAGCGCAAAATGGTCGCCCTGGGCGCTCGAGACGTCGCGAGAGTCCGTGCGGGAGTAGAACGCGGTCAGCGTGCCCCCGAAGGGCGGCCGCCAGGACCCTGAGACAGAGCCTCCGCTCAGAGATGACCCGCCCCCAAACGCGATGAAGCTCCCCGTGGCGCTCCCGACGACCGTGAAATCATTCGGCGGCTCGCGCTGGAAATCGTCCGCGGCTGGATTCGGGGACGATCCATATGGGTACGCCGCGGTGGCCGAGCGGGCCACGACATCGGTGAAGACCGATGCGCGATCCAGCGCGAGACTGATCCGGAAGCTCAAGGGCTCTCCCCGCCACTCCCACGCCGGGGCAGGGTCCGCGATGCCGCACGCGAGCAATGCCGCCGCGCACAGCGTGCTCCCATGCTTCATGCCGCGTGCTCGATGGAGTACACCGAGAGCGGAGCCGAACGGCCGCGTAGGGACATCTCTCCGCGCCGCGTCAGCCGGAGCCGATCGAGCCACACCTGGCCGTTGGGCCGGCTACCCCCGGCCCGCCGCACGGTCGCTTCGCTCACCAGCACGGGAACCCCCAGCTGCTTGGTCAGGGATTCGAGCCGGGACGTCGCATTCACGGCGTCGCCGATTACCGTGAACTCCAGGCGCGAGCCGCTGCCGAGACAGCCGACGATCACGTTCCCAGTGTGGACGCCGATGCCGATCGCGGCGATGCTCTCGTCGCGCGCAAGCCGCTCGCCATTCAAGCGGTCGATCGCGCTGAGAATCTCCGTGGCCGCGGTGATGGCTCGTCGTGGATGATCCGCGCTATTCTCGAGAGCGCCGAAGACGGCCAGCATTCCGTCGCCGATGAACTTGTCGACCGTGCCTCCGTTGGCCGCGACGATATCCGCCAGACGTCCCTGAATATCGCTGAGGTAATCGAGGAGCTCGTCCGGCGAAAGCCGTTCGGAGAGCGCCGTGAAGCCGCGCAAGTCAGTGAGGAGAACGGTGGCATCGAGCAGCCGCGGCTCGCCAAGCACGCTCAACGGATCGTGGCGCGCTCGCTCGATGAGATGCTCAGGAAGGAATCGGCGGAAGATCGTCCGGCTCACTTCCCCCTCGAGCGAGGCGCGCACGACCCTCGTGAGCCAATAGCCGAAGAGTCCCGAGACGACGATGGCAAGCGTCACATGGCTGCTACGTGCCGGCGGCACGCCGTTCATGAGGGAGAGCGCGTTGAACGCCAGGAGCGCGGACACGGTGCTCATGACGGCGGAGGCTCGGCGTAGCCGAAGGCCGCCCGAGAGAGCCAGAAGCGCGCAATACACCGCGACGTCCTCGATGCCTTGTCCAAGGATCAGCGGCTCGACGGTCGCCAATATCGCCCCGAACGCGGTCAGGACGATGATCCCGTCGATACCGGGGAGGACGAGCTCGGAGCCCCGAGGGTACCAGCCCCGGCGGAGCAGGATCATGACGACGAGGGCCCAGGTAAGCCACCCGAAGTCGACGAGCGACGCGGTGGGCGGGAGGCGCTCGACATCGATGATCGACGGCCATGCGATCGCCAGAGAATTCAGGGCGGTGACGCCGGCCAAGGCTGCCACGCGGACATATGCCAAGCGAAGCTCGATGCCAAGCGCCTCGCGGCTGAGAGTACGGCGAACCGAGGCAGCGACTTGCTGGCGTGTCCGATCGAAGGCGCGGCTCGTCATGTTCCCTCCCCGTCACGCAAGCCGCGTGAAGCCGTCGGCGCTCCAGCGCTCGCTCCCCACCCCGTGGTGCACGAAGAAGAGGCCGTCGGGATCGTACCGGTCCTTGATGGCGAGGAGGCGTGGATCGTTGGCTCCCCAGTACGCGTCTCGCCACTCCTCGAAGAAATTACTCTCGGAGACGTAGGAGCCGGCGCCGGGCGTTACCCGGCGGATCTCTTCCGTGGCGCGCTGGATGGCGGCGGCGCGGCCGCGCGCGGTGACGACGTCAGGCTCGTGACCGCGCATACCGGGATACCCGGGCGGGCCCGTGGCCGCGCTGATCGCCAGCCGGGCGGCGCGCAGGCTATTCATCCTCCCCCTCCGCCTCGCCCTGGGCCTTCGTGTGCGGGATCACCACGGTGAACTCGCCCCGCGCCGTGCCTTTGCCGAAGCGCTCGGAAAGCGACGTGGCCGTCCCCTCGACGATCTCCTCGAACTGCTTGGTCAACTCTCGCCCCACCACCAGGGGCGCCTCGCCGAAGACCTCGCCGACCGCGCCCAGCGTGGCGAGGATGCGATGGGGGGATTCGTAGAAGACCAGCGTGGTCTCGAGCTCGCGGAGCGCGCGCAGGCGATTGAGCCGGCGCCCGGGCTTGATGGGCAGGAAGCCCTCGAAGACGAACCGGTCCGCGGGCACGCCCGCGGCGGAGAGCGCGGCGATCACTGCGGAGGGCCCGGGGATCGGCACCACTGGCACGCCGGCGGCTCGCGCCTCCTTCACGAGGAGGAAGCCGGGGTCGGAGATGCCAGGCGTGCCCGCGTCGGTGACGAGGGCCACCGACTTCCCGTCGCCGAGCGCGCGCAGCAGCACCGCGCCCTTCGGGCGCTTGTTGTGCTCGAAGTAGCTCGTCACCGGCACCGAGATGCCGAAGTGACTCAGGAGCGTGCGGGTGCGGCGCGTGTCCTCGCACGCGACGAGCGCGACCTCCTTGAGCGTACGGAGGGCGCGGAGCGTGATGTCCTCGAGATTGCCGATCGGCGTGGCGACGACGTAGAGCGTGCCGGGGGCCGTCACGGCCCGTATTCTGGCATACTGACGCGGGCTGCCGATGCGAGTCACCGTTCACACCCTTGCCGAGCGTCCCGAGCTGGCCCGCCACAATCGTCGGCTGCATGTGAGGGGGGCGTGGCCGCGCTTTCTCGAGGACACGGCCCTGAATCCGCTTTTCGACGAGGTGGTGCGCGGGCGCGAGTTCGCCGAGTTCCAGCTCGGGCTCTGGGACGCGCGCGGGCGCGTGGTCGCGGTGGGCGACACCGTCCCGTTCCGGTGGGACGGCACGACGGGCGATCTCCCCCACCGCATCGCCGACGTCGTGGCGCGCGGCATCGACGGCCGCCACAAGGGGCACGCGCCCAACGCCATGTCCGCGCTCGCCGCGGTCGTGGACCCGCGGCTGCGCGGCAAGGGGCTCAGCACGCGGGTCATCCAGGAGATGGGCCGCATCGCCACGCGCCACGGGTACCGTGCCCTGGTCGCGCCGGTGCGCCCCACCCTCAAGGGACGCTATCCGCTGGTGCCGATGGAGGAATACGTGCGCTGGCGCGCGACGGGCGGCGGCCCCTTCGATCCTTGGCTGCGCGTGCACTGGCGGCTGGGCGCGCGCGTGGTGAAGATTGCCCAGCGCGCCATGGTGGTGGAGGCCTCGCTCGCGCAGTGGGAAGAGTGGACCGGGCTCGACTTTCCGGTGAGCGGCCACTACGTCGTGCCCGGGGCGTTCAATCCCGTCCGGATCGACCGGGCGCGGAAGCGCGGCGTATACGTCGAACCCAACGTCTGGATGCGCCATCCCGTTCGCCACGGGCTGCGCCGAGGATCCCGATGACCACCGTGAAGCTCATCGAGTACGCCGAGGCGAGCGCGGAAGTGCGCGCCGTCTACGACGACATCATGACCACCCGCAAGACGGACTGGATCAACAACTTCTGGAAGGCCCTCGCCCATCACCCTCCCACGCTCGCGCGCACCTGGGAGAGCGTGAAGCAGACCATGCAGCCGGGCGCCCTCGACCCCCTCACGAAGGAGATGCTCTACCTGGCGGTCAGCGCCGCCCATAGCTGCGCCTACTGCATTCATTCGCACACCGCCTCCGCCCGCAAGGCCGGGATGACGGAGGCGATGCTCGGCGAGCTGCTCGCGATCGTCGGCATGGCGAGCGAGACCAACGTGCTCGCGGAGTCCTACCAGATCCCGGTGGACGAGCGCTTCAGGGTGTGACGGACTACCTCGACCGCCAGCCCTGGGACCCCAGCCGGCCCGACGTGGTCTCGGCCTTTGACGAGCTGCCCCTCTGGTCCGCAATGGCGGGGCTTTTCCTGCTGGAGCATCTGCCGCTGGTCCGGGGCGCTCGCGTGCTCGACGTCGGCTGCGGCACCGGCTTCCCGCTGCTCGAGCTGGCGCAGCGGCTCGGCCATCCCGCCATGGTCCACGGGCTCGACCGCTGGGGGCCCGCCCTCCAGCGCGCGCGCTTCAAGGCGGGCGTCACCGGCGTCGCCAACGCGGTCCTCACCCGCGGCGACGGCGCCGCCATGCCGTTCCGCGACGCCGGGTTCGACCTCGTCGTCTCGAACCTCGGGATCAACAACTTCCCCGATCCCGACGCGGTGTTCCGCGAGAGCCGGCGCGTGCTCCGGCGCGGCGGCCGGCTCGCCCTCACCACCAATGTCCAGGGCCACATGGCCGAGCTCTACGCGGTGTTCGAGGCCGCCCTGGCCGAGCGGGGACGCCCGGAGCGGCTCCAGGCGCTGCGTCGGCACATCGCGCACCGGGGCACCGCGGCGACCATCGCGGGGCGACTAGGCCAGGCGGGATTCCGGCTCGCCCGCGCCGTGGAGCGCGACGTCTCCATGCGCTTCGCCGACGGAAGCGCGCTCTTCCGCCATTATTTCATCCGGCTGGGTTTTCTGGACGACTGGCGGGGCGTGGTCGCGGGGGAGGAGGAACGTGAAGTCTTCGCGGCGCTCGAGGACGGGCTCAACCGCGTGGCGGCCGAGCGGGGAGAGCTGGCGCTGACAGTGCCCCTCGCCTACGTGGAGGCGGAGGCGGTGTAGGCCGCGGCTAGTCGAACCGGTACCCGAGCGTTGCGCCGAGGATGTGGGCGGCGTAGTCTTTCGCGTCGGCGCCGAGGAAGATCGCGCCCACGTTCGGCAGTGACGGCTTGGGCTCATCCGTCTGCCAGGATGGCGGCCTGGAACGTGTCGATTGAGCTGCTCTAGCGGCGTGATGTCGACCATGAGGTCGACGCGGTGCTCCTTGCGATCGGCCTGGTTGAACCTGCGTCGCTGATAGGTCTGCGAGCCAGCCCCCGCGAAGCCCGGCGGCGCGCCGAAGTTCTCCTTGAGCCGCCGACGATCAATCCACCGCGGTCACGTCATGGCAACCTCTTGGTCTTCAGCTCGGTCAGCACGGCGATGGCCAGCAGCACGAGCGCCGCCGCGAACAGCGGCTGAGCCAGGAACATGAACAGCGTGAAGGCGATGGGCCTGGCCCGCACGAGGACAATGGCTGCCAACACGTTGAAGACGATGGCGAGGACGATGGCGGCCTGGAGCATCTTGACGCGGCGACCCGCCTCGTTCACAGGCGCGCCTCCTTCTTCTGCTCCGGATGGGCGGGCGCGTGACACTCGAGGCAGGACGTCTTGCCGCTCATGAGCTCGGCCATGATCGGCTTCTTCGTCTCGGAGTTGAGAAACTTCTGCGACTCGCCGTGGCAACCGAGACAACGCACGTTGGGGTACGGCGCGGCGATCTTGATGGGGAGATGGTAGGTTCCGGTGGTGTAGTACCAGACGTGGCGGAGCCCGCCGAGCTTGGCCCGAAGGGTGCCACCGAGGCCGTAGTCGGAATGGCAGGTGTAGCACTGGTTCTCACGGATGTAGCGGTTCTTGAAGTGGGTCGCGGCCAGGGTGTCGCTCTTGACGTCTTGGAGGTCGCGCACGAACGGGGTCATCACGTGACAGGAGCCGCACGAGGCGACGGTCGCACTGGCTTCCAGTCCGTGGGCGAAGGTCATGAATGCCACCATGATCGGCACGAGGCCGACGGCCACCAGCAGCAATCCCCACATGCTCGCCGGGGCGCCCGTGGCTCGCAGCCGCCACCACGTCCAGAGGAGCAGACCCACGTTGAGAGCAACGAGCACCAGCCCCATGCCCTGCAGCCACTGGCTGGTCGTCCCGATCCAGCCCTGGGGCAGTGGGACATCTGCATCAGCCGCCCATACCGCGGTGGGCGCGAGGAGCGTGCCCAGCAGCGGCAGCAGCAGCCGGATCACTTCTGCTCCTTGCCTCCCGGGTAGTCCTTCAGCCAGTCGGCCTTGATGTTCTTGGACTTCTGCTTGTCCTTCTCGGCCATCATCCACTTGCCGCGGTCGTTCAGATCGTCCGGCTTGAAGGTTTCCTTCTTCGGCATCGCGCTGGTATGGCAGTACTGGCAATTTTTGGCCGGCATGCCGGCCTTCTTGCTCTCGGTGAGGAGCTGCGGGGTAGCCGAGGCGGGCAGCACTGAGGCCAGCATCAATCCGGCGCCCAGGGCCACGGTGGCGAGGGGGCGATTCATCCGCGTGTCTCCTTTTTGACTGCGCGCTTTTGACGACGCGCACAGGGCATCTGAGCCGGCGCGAGTCTAATCGAAAGGGGGCGTCGACGCCAGCAAGACTTACGGCCTACGAGCTCCCCCAGACGGCACATGTTCCGAGCTCCCTTGCTTCTACTGGGTGCGCCGGACCCCCTGCAGCAGGGCTATCAGATCCGCCATTTCCTGCGCCTGGAACGTCGGCCACGGCGCCTTGCCTCCCGCCGGGCTGGGCGCGGTCACCGTGGTGTGGTTCCACAGGTCGGCCAGCACGCGCGCGGGGGTGGTGGGGCCGGTGGCAGCGGTGAGATCGCTCGCGGGCTTCCCGCGCTCGCCGAACACCCCGTGGCAGCCGAGGCAACCCTTGCTCGACAAGATCGCCCACCCGCGATTGGGGCTTCCCCCGCCCGCGAAGTAGCCCGAGGAGTAGAGATAGGCGACGAGGTCGGCCATCTCCTCCGGCGTGAGCTGGGGGACCGTGATGCTCCGCGACGCCATGGCGGTGGTCATCGCCGGCGCCTTGTTCCACATCGCGGCGGCGAACTCGAGCGGGCTCCGGCGCGCCCCCTTGTCGGTGAGGGAAGGGCCCACGCTGCCGCCCGTTCCCCCCGCGGCGTGGCACTGCACGCACTGCTTCTCGGCGAAGAGCGTCCGGCCGGCGCTGGCGTCGCCGGGCACGACGAACACCATCCCGGCGGCCGCACCCGTCGCAGGCGAGAGATAGGCGATGAGATCGCGAAGCTCACCGGCGTTGAACGTCGGCCGCTGTATGCCCTTCGCCTTCATGGCGTCGCCCATCTGAGGGCCGTGATTCCACATGGCCGCCGCTGCGTAGAGGGGGGAGCCGAACTGCCTGAGCCCGGACAGGCTGGGCCCGGGGCCCGTGCCGCCGTGGCAATCCGCGCAATGCTTGGCGGAGAAGAAGCGCTTGCCGCTCTCGGCGTTCCCGGGCCGGTCGAAGTAGCCCAGCGTGTAGAGGAAGCCGACGAGATTCTTGGCCTCGTCCGCGTCGAGCTTGGGCCGGGAGATGCCCATCTGCTGCATGCGCTGAGTCATCCGGGGCAGGTGGTTCCACATCGCGGCCGAGAGGTCGTAGAAGGAATGCGGCTTCGCGATGCGGCCGAGGTCGGGACCGACCTTCCCGCCGGAGCCGTCGATGGCGTGGCATTTCGCGCAGCCCTTGGCGTCGAAGGCGCGGGCCCCGGCTACGGGATCCTGCCCACCGCCCGATGTCTGCGACCAGACGAAGCCCGCGGGGCAGGCAATGAACGCGACGGTCAGGACGAGGATTCCCACGAAACGCGCCATAGATCCGTCGGGAGTGTACTCGATGCGGCCGGGCAATTCCAAGGAGAAACCCGCGCCGGGACGGTCGCTACGCCGACTGCTCTTTCTGCTCCTGGATCAGGATGGGACGCTCGCGGGACAGGATGACCTCGCGGGTGATGATGCACTCCTTGAGGCCGGGGATGGAAGGCAGCTCGTACATCACCTCGAGCATGACCTCCTCCAGGACCGCGCGAAGGCCCCGGGCGCCCGTGCCCCGCTTCATCGCCTCGCGCGCCACCGCCGCCACCGCGTCGTCGGTGAACTTCAGGCGCACGCGCTCGAGATCGAAGTACTTCTGGTACTGCTTGATGACGGCGTTCTTGGGCTCCTTGAGGATGCGGACCAGCGCCACCTCGTCGAGGTCGTGGAGAGTGGCCACCACGGGAAGCCGGCCCACGAACTCGGGGATCATCCCGAACTTGAGAAGGTCCTCGGGCTGCACCATGGCGAGGAGATCGCCCACCCGCCGCTCCTCGCGGCTCTTCACCTCGGCGCCGAAGCCCATCCCGCTTCGTCCCACGCGGCTCTCGACGATCTTGTCGATGCCCACGAAGGCGCCGCCGCACACGAAGAGCACGTTCGTCGTATCGACCTGGATGAACTCCTGGTGGGGGTGCTTCCGGCCTCCCTGGGGCGGGACGTTGGCCACCGTACCCTCGAGGATCTTCAGGAGCGCCTGCTGCACGCCCTCGCCCGAGACGTCGCGGGTAATCGAGGGGTTCTCCGACTTCCGCGCGATCTTGTCGATCTCGTCGATGTAGACGATGCCGCGCTGGGCGCGCTCCACGTCGTAGTCCGCGGCCTGGAGCAGGCGCAGGATGATGTTCTCCACGTCCTCGCCCACGTAGCCCGCCTCGGTGAGCGTGGTCGCGTCGGCGATGGTGAATGGGACCTGGAGCATCTTGGCGAGGGTCTGGGCGAGGAGCGTCTTGCCGGAGCCGGTGGGGCCGATCAGGAGGATGTTGGCCTTCTGGAGCTCCACGTCCCCTGCGTCCGCGCCGGCCTCGATGCGCTTGTAGTGGTTGTGGACGGCGACGGCGAGGACCTTCTTGGCCCGCTCCTGGCCGACCACGTACTGATCGAGCACCTGCTTGATCTCGGCGGGCTTGGGGAGGCTCCGGATCTCCCGACTCTTTTCCTCCTCCCACTCCTCCGCGATGATGTCGTTACAGAGCTCGATGCACTCGTCGCAGATGTAGACGGTGGGCCCGGCGATGAGCTTGCGGACGTCGTTCTGGCTCTTGCCGCAGAACGAACACTTCAGCGAGCCGCCGCCCTCGCGCTGGCGGGCCATGCGTTACTTCTGGGCAGCCACGGCCGCGACGGCCACGTCGCTCACGGGACGAGGGGTCGGCTTGGAAGAGATCACCTCGTCGACGATCCGGTAGTCCTTGGCCTGCTCGGCGGTCATGAAGAAGTCGCGGTCGGTGTCCCGCTGGATCTTGTCCATGGACTGGCCGGTGTGGTGCACGAGGATGCGGTTGAGCTCCTCGCGCATCCTCAAAATTTCCTTGGCCTGGATGTCGATGTCGGTGGCCTGGCCCTGCACGCCGCCCAACGGCTGGTGGATCATGATGCGCGAGTGCGGCAAAGCGAAGCGCTTGCCCTTGGCCCCTGCGGTGAGGAGGAGCGCGCCCATCGACGCGGCCTGGCCCATGCAGATCGTGGAGATGTCGGGCTTCACGTACTGCATGGTGTCGTAGATCGCCATGCCCGCGGTCACCGAGCCGCCCGGCGAGTTGATGTAGAGGTTGATGTCCTTGTCGGGATCATCCGCTTCGAGGAAGAGCATCTGAGCGATGACGAGATTCGCGATCTCGTCCTCGATGTACGTCGGGAGGAAGATGATGCGCTCCTTCAGGAGCCGCGAGAAGATGTCGAACGCCCGCTCCCCGCGGGGCGTCTGCTCGACCACCATCGGAACCAGGCCCATCGGACGCCTCCTTGCCATGCTCAGTAGTGTACCTCAGGCAGTGATCTGCGCCTTCTCGATCAGGAAGTCCAGCGTCCGGGCTTCCCGCAGCGAGAAGCGAAGGCTGTCCAGGTCGCCGCTCTGCTCCATCATCCGCTTGACCGCGGGAGCCGGCCGCTGGGAGGCCTGCGCGAATTTCTCCACCTCGGCGTCCACGTGCTCCTCCCCGGGGGCCAGTCCTTCCTTCTCGGCGATGGCCTCGAGCAGCAGCGCCCGCTTGACCGCCTTCTCCGCGCCGGGTTTCAGGTCCTCCAGAAGCTTCTTGTAGTCCCAGGGGAGCCGGTCCGGATCCACCCCCTGTCGACGCAGCCGCTCGCGGGTATGCTCGATCTGATGGCCGACCTGCCGGAGGACGAGGGCCTCGGGCACCTGGAAGTCGTGAATCCCGAGCGCCGCCTCGACCACCGCGTCCTCGAGGCCCACCCGGTTCTCACGGTCGCGACGGGCCTGGAGGTCCTTGCGCAGCTCGGCCTTCAGCGCGTCGAGGGTCTCGAAGCTGCCCAGGCCCTTGGCGAACTCATCGTCGAGGGCGGGCAGGATCTTCTCCTTGACCTCCTTCACCGTGACCGTCGCCTCGCCGGCCTTGCCGCGCAGCGCCTCGCTGCGATGGTCGTCGGCGAACTTGAGCCGAACGGTTCGGGTGCCGCCGGCGGCCAGTCCGATCACCGCCTCCTCGATCTCCGGGAGCACGCTGCCCTGACCGAGAAGGAAGCTATAGTCCTTCTCCTCGCGCGGCTCCATGCCCTCGGGCGTGAGGGTGTAGTCGATGATCACGAGGTCCTTCAGATCGGCGGGGCGGTCGACCGCGCGGAACTCCGCGTGCTGCTCGCGGAACTGCTCGATGGCGGCGTCCACCTCGTCGTCCCCGAGGGGCTTGGGGGCGTGCGTGACGGCGAGCCCGCTGTAGGCGCCGAGGGTTATGGTGGGCTTGATCTCCACCACCGCGGAGAATGAGAGCGGCGAGTTCTCCTCGAGCGTGACTTCCTGGAGATCCGGCTCCTCGACGGGCTTGAGCTTCGTCTCGTCGAGCGCCTGCCGATACACCTCGGGAATGAGGCTGCGCGCCACTTCCTGCTTCACGTCATCCGAGAAGTGCAGCTTGATCATGCTGGGCGGGACCTTCCCCTTGCGGAAGCCGGGCAGCCGCGCCTCGCGCTGCACCCGGTTGAAGGCCTTCTTCCAGGCCGCCGCCACCACCTCGGGCGCCTCCTCCACCTGGAGACGCCGCTTGCACGCCCCGACTTCCTCGACAGCGACTTTCATCGTGGCTCCTGATTGGGATTTCGCTCCCGACTTCGCGCACTTCCTGGCGGGGCGACGCTCCCAAGAATAGCACAGCGGTCGAGCGGCAATTCGGGGCGGGCGGGCGCAGAACGGCCCCCAGGGATGGGGCCGTGCGTGGGAAGTGGGCGCTAGCCCCAGAGGCTCGGGGTTTACGAGGAGGAGAGAATGGTGCGAGAGGGGGGAGTTGAACCCCCACGGGTTGCCCCACTGGATCCTAAGTCCAGCGCGTCTGCCAGTTTCGCCACTCTCGCGCGAGAGGTTTCCGAGGCGGGGGACGACGACGAGAATAACACGCGGCGACGTGGCCCCGGCCGTCCTCAGGTCTTCAGTCGCGGGTCCAGCGCGTCGCGGATGCCGTCGCCGAGGAGGTTGAAGCCCAGCACGGTGAGGAAGATCGCGGCGCCGGGGAACGCGCCGAGCCACGGCGCCTGCTCGAGATAGCCGCGGCCCATGGACAGCATGATGCCCCACGACGGCGTGGGCGGCTACGTGCCCATGCCGAGGAAGGACAGCGCCGACTCGGTGAGGATGCCGAAGGCCACCGAGAACGAGGACTGCACGAGCAGCGGGGCCAGGCAGTTGGGTAGGATATGCAGGATCACCAGCCGTCGGTCCGAGGCGCCGAGCGCGCGCGCCGCCGCCACGAAGTCGTTCTCCTTCACCGTGAGGACCTGCGCGCGGATGAGGCGCGCGAAGTTCGGCACGAACACCACGCCGATGGCGAAGAGGGCGTGGATCAGCTTGGGCCCGAGCACGGCGGTGATGCCGAGCGCCAGCACCAGCCCCGGGAATGACAGAACCACCTCGAGGGCGCGCATGAGGACATTGTCCACGCGGCCGCCGACGTAGCCGGCGATCAGGCCCAGCGGCAAACCGATGGACAGCGCCACCGCCACCGTGAAGAGCCCGGCCTGGAGGGACACGCGGCTGCCGTGGATCACCCGGCTCAGGATGTCGCGCCCGATGTCGTCGGTGCCGAAAGGATGCTTCGCGGTGGGCGGCGTCAGCACCTCGGCGAAGTCGGTGGCCACCGGATCGTACGGGCTCAGCAGGGGGGCCAACGCGGCCACGAGGACGAAGAGCCCCACCAGCGCGGCGCCCACCAGCCCCACGATGCTTCGCCGGAACTGGCCCAGCGCGATGGTGCCCAGGCTGGTGCCGCCGAGAGCCGCCGTGCGGGTCGCCATCAATGCACCCGGATCCGCGGATCGAGATAGGAATACAGGATGTCCACCACGAGGTTCGCCACGACATAGCCCACCGCGAGGAAGAGAATCACCCCTTGCACCACGAAGAAGTCGCGGCTGAACACGGAGTCGATCATGAGCCGGCCGACGCCCGGCAGCGCGAACAGGCTCTCCGTGATGATGGTGTTGCCGAGCAGCGCGCCGATCTGGAGCCCGATCACCGTCACCACCGAGATCAGCGCGTTCTTGAGCGCGTGCTTCCCGATCACCAGCCGGTCGGCGAGGCCCTTGGCCTGGGCGGTGCGGACGTAGTCCTGGCGCAGCACCTCGAGCATGCCCGAGCGGAGCTGGCGGGTGACGAGGGCGGCCAGTGCGGTGCCGAGCGTGATCGCGGGCAGGATCAGCGAGCGGGTCCCATCGAAGCCCGAGGGCGGCAGCCACCGCAGCACGAGGGCAAAGACGTAGATGAGGATCAGGCCCAGCCAGAAGTTGGGCGTGGAGAAACCAAAGAGGGCGAAGAAGGTGCTGGCGAGGTCCACGCCGGAGTTCCGCTTCACCGCGGAGATGGTGCCGAGGGGCAGCGCGATGGAGAGCGAGATCAGCATCGCCATCCCGATGAGGCGGAGCGTCACGGGCAGCCGCTCGACGATGGCGGACACCACCGGTTGATTGGTTCTCACCGAGCGCCCGAGATCGCCCCGGACGGCGTGCCCCAGCCACTCGCCGTACTGGACGACGAGCGGCCGGTCGAAGCCGAGCTTGGCGCGGAAGCGGGCGAGGTTCTCCGGCGTGGCCTCCTCGCCGAGGAAGAGCACGGCGGGGTCGCCGGGCAGCAGGTGGATGAACGAGAACACCACCACGCTCACCGCCAGCAGGAGCGGCACCGTGGCGAGCAGGCGCCGCCCGATCAGCTGGAGCATGCGCGGCCGCGCGGGCTACTTCTTGTCGAGCCAGACCCCCTTGACGCGAATCATGCCGTCCGAGATGTGCTCGAAGCCCTTCACCTGATCGCCCCACACCTTCACCTCGGCGTCGTGGTGGATCCAGATGTAGGGGGCGTCCTCGGCGGCGATCCGGGAGATCTGGGCGTAGAGCGCCTTGCGCTTGGCCTGGTCGCCTTCCGTGCGCGCGGCGTCCAGCAGCTCGTCCATCTTGGGATTGCTGTAACGCACCCGGTTGAGGCCGCCCTTGCTGTGGAGGAACGCGTGAACATTCCCGTCGGGATCGGGCCGTCCGGACCAGCCGATGCGCAGCGCCACGAAGTTGTGGCTGTTGAGGTCGGCGAGGAGCTTGCCGAACTCGAGCTGCTCGATCTTCATGTCCACGCCGACGTCCTTGAGCTGCGCCTGGATGATCTGGAGCTCCTGCACCTGCGCGGGCAGCCCCTTTACCGTGAACGAGAAGCCGTTGGGCATCCCGCCCTCGGCGAGCTTCGTCTTGGCCTTGGCGGGGTCACGCCGCCAGTCGGAGAAGTCCGTGTCCTGCGCCCACATGCTCGAGGGGAACGGACCCCAGGCCGGCGTGCCGAGCCCCTGATACGCCACGCGCTGGATCACCGTGCGGTCCACCGCGTACCAGATGGCCTGGCGGATCGGCTTGCTCGTGAAGGGCGCCACCTGGTTGTTCAAGTGCATGCCTTGCCACCAGAGGCTCGGGATCTCGGAGACCTTGATCCCCTTCTCGCTCTTGGCCGCCGCCACGTCCTTCGGCGCGATCTGGTGCATGACGTCGATCTGGCCCGTGCGCATCGCGGTGAAGCGCACGGACGGGTCCGGAATGGGCCGGTAGATCACCTCGTCGAGATGGGGCAGGCCCTTCTCCCAGTACCCCTCGAAGCGCTTGATCGTGAGGTGGTCGTCCTTCACCCACTCCGCGAAGCGGAAAGGCCCGGTGCCCACGGGATTGCGCGCGTAGTCGTCCTTGTACTTCTCGACGGCGGCCTTGGACACCATCATCCCCGCGCGATCGGTGAGGACGGACAGCAGGGGCGCGTAGGGCGCGGACAGGGTGAGCTCCACCGTGTAGGGATCGACCACCTTCACGTCCTTCACGGGAGCGATCTCGCTGCGACGGGGCGAGGCCAGGGCGGGATCGCGCATGCGGTCGAAGTTCCACTTCACGATGTCGGCGTTGAAGTCGGTGCCGTCGTGGAACTTGACGCCGCGGCGGAGCTTGAAGACGTAGACGAGCCCGCCGGACTTGACCTCCCACGACTGCACGAGCTGCGGCACGATGCCGAACTTCATGTCGATGTCGAAGAGCTTACCGTAGATGTTGTTGTAGACCTGCCGGTCCACCGCGGCGGTGGAGAGATGCGGGTCCATGGTCGTGTTGTCTGCGTCCATCCCGATGCGCAGCGTCCCGCCCCGCACCTGCGCATCCGCCGGCGCAGCCGCGAGCCAGAGTCCCACCGACGCGAGCACACCCAGGAGCTCCATGCGCCACCGACCCGCCATACAGGACCTCCTTGACCGCGTGGGGAAGCTGAGAGGTCGTTCCGGGAAAACCAACGCGGCGAGTCTACTCCCGGTTCCCGAGCGGGTCACGCGGATTTCTTGACCGTGAGGGCGCCGGCCCTCTACCCTCGACGACGTGACTGGCTATACTGGGGCGGTGAGCCCGGCCCTTTCCTCCGAGCAGCACGCCCGCTACGCGCGCGACGGCTTCTTGGTCCTCCCCGGGCTGCTCTCCTCCGCGGAGGCCGCACAGCTCGGCACGTGGACCGACGAGCTCACCGCCTGGCCGGAAGTGCCGGGTCGGCACATGGTCTACTGGGAAGCCCACCGCACCGAGCCCGGGCGCCGCGTCCGCAACCGCATCGAGAATTTCGATCCCTATCACGACGGCTTCCGCGCGCTCTTCGCCGGGCGGCTCGCCGACGTCGCGGCCGCGCTGCTCGGCGGGCCGGTGGCGCTCTTCAAGGACAAGATCAACTTCAAGATGCCGGGTGGGACGGGCTTCGAGCCGCATCAGGATCAGCAGGCGGGCTGGTCGGTCTTCGCTCCGCTCTTCCTCACCGCGCTCGTGAGCATCGACGACGCCACCGTCGAGAACGGCTGCCTCGAGCTCGCGGCCGGCCAGCATCGGCGCGGCCTCGTGGGCGCCGAGTGGAAGCCGCTTGGCGAGGCCGAGACGGCGGGGATGCGCTTCGATGTCTGCCCGACCCGGCCGGGGGATGCGGTGTTCTTCGATTCCTACGTGCCCCACCGCTCCGCGCCCAACGGCACGGACACGCCCCGCCGCGTGCTTTACGTCACCTACAACCGCGCCGCCGACGGCGACCACCGGCTTCGCTACTTCGCCGAGAAGCGCCGCGCATATCCGCCCGACTGCGAGCGGGAGCCCGGCCGCGAGTACGTGTACCGCGTGTGAGCCCGCGGCCCCCTTCAGGGGGCGGGACGCCGCCGGATGAAGTTGATCGGCTTGAGCGACATCACGACCTCGCCGTCCTGGTTCAGCAGCTCGCAGAAGGTCTTGATGAGCCCCCGGTCGGGCTTCGAGCGCGACGGCGTCGCCTCCAGCACGGTCGCGCGGAATCTCAGGGTGTCCCCCGGCCGCACCGGCTTGAGCCAGCGCAGCTCGTCGATGCCGGGCGAGCCCATCGACGCGGCGTCGCGAAACACCGCCTCGTAGAACATGCGCATGAGCAGGGAGCCGGAGTGCCAGCCGCTCGCGATGAGCCCGCCGTAGATCGACTGCTTCGCCGCGTGCTCGTCGACGTGGAACGGCTGGGGATCGAACTCGCGGGCGAAGGCGAGCACTTCCTCCTTGCTGACGGTGCGGGAGCCGGCCTCGACGACGTCGCCGACCCTGAAGTCCTCGAAGTAGCGCGTGGACATGGAGAGCCTCAGAGAAGGGGCCGCGCGAGCGCGACGAAGCGAGGCACGTCGGGCTCGGGACCCTTGAGCAGCACGGTGGCGGTGGCGGCGACGGAGGCGCCCGCGCGCCCGAGGAGGCGACAGGCGGCGCGGACGGTGCCTCCGGTGGCGACGACGTCGTCCACGAGGAGGACGCGCCGGCCCTCGACGAGGGCGAGGTCGAGCGGGTCGAGCACGAGCGCCTGGGCGCCCGCGGTGGTGATGCTGGTCGCCTCTTCCACGAGGGGCGGACGCGGCGCGCGCGGCATGTAGTTCTTGAGCCCCTTGCGAAGCACGACGTAGCGGTCGAGGCCGAAGAACTCCACCAGCACCTGCACCATGCCCACCGCCTTGGACTCCGAGCACACCACGGTGTCGAAGGATTCGTCGGGCGCGATACCCTCGTCGGCGAGGCGCTCGTAGAGGAGCTGACCGCAGCGCTGGTTCAAGCGGCCCTGCCCGAGCAGGTTGAACGAGGCGATGTAGTGGCGGGCTCCGTGGAGCCGCGTGATCGGACGGTCGGTGGTGAGAGCGCGAGGCGCCACGCGTAGCTCGTACCAGCCGACCACGTCCCCCGGCCCCTGACCCGCGGCGGCCGCGGCGCCACCGGCTCCGTCGGCGAGCATCCATCCCTCGGCATCGGCCAGCTCGCGGGCCAGCCAGGCCGCCTCGGCGGGCCCGCCCGCGTCCAGGGTGGTCAGGCACTCGATGCCCGCGTCGCGGAGGGCCAGGCGCGCCTCGTCGTCCACCGCGCCCCGGGGCAGCACGGCGGCGCGGCGGGCCGCCGCTCGCGGAGCGAGCGCGGCCACCGCCCGCTCCGCATCGGGGTAGGCGCCGATGACGGTCTCGCTCACGCCGCCTCGCGCAGCGCCGACTCCACGGCGGCGGCCATGTCGAGCGTGCTCGCGGTGCCGCCGAGATCGCGCGTGCGCACGCGCCCGGCCTCGAGCACCCGGCGCACCGCGGCCCGGATGCGCTCGGCCGCCGCCGCCTCGCCCTCGTCGCGGAGCAGCGCGCACGCGGCAAACGTCAGGGCGAGGGGATTGGCGCGGTTCTTGCCCACCACCTCGCGCGGCGCGCCGTGAATGGACTCGTACACGCGCAGCGGACCGCCGTGCCACACGCCGTGATTGATACCGACCGTCGCGGAGATCCCGCCGACCAGCCCCGCGCCGAGGTCGCTCAGGAGGTCGCCGTAGAGATTGCCGGTGACCAGCATCTGGAACTGGGCGGGGTTCGACACGAGCTGCATGCAGCAGTTGTCCACGATCATCTCGCGCGGCTGGATCTCCGGGAAATCGCGCGCGGTCTCCCGAAAGCACTCGAGGAAGAGGCCGTCGGCGAGCTTCAAGATGTTCGCCTTGTGGATGCAGTGGATGGCCTTCCGGCCCTCGACGCGGGCGAGAGCGAAGGCGAAGCGGCAGATCCGCCGGCACGCCGCTTCCGTCACCACCTTGATGCTCTGCACCACCCCGGGCACGATCTCGTGCTCGCCCGCCGCGTAGAGATCCTCGGTGATCTCGCGCACGAGCAGGATGTCCACGTTGCGGAAGCGGGCGGGAACCCCGTCGAGGTTCCGCAGCGGACGCACCGAAGCAAAGAGCTCGAGGGCGCGGCGCAGCTCCACATTGAAGTTGGTGTCGTGGCTGCCTGGCGGGTTCAGAAGCTTGGTCTTGAGGGCGCGACCGGCCTCCCGCACCGCATCCAGCATGGCGGGCGGCAGGGGCGGCAGGCCCGAGTCCATCGCGGCCTGGCCCGCCTCGAAGACCCGCCAGCGCACCTCCACGCCGGCGGCGGCGACGATGCGTCGCACCGCCGCCTCCTCGTCGAGACCGACGCCGCCGCCCTGGATCAGCACGAGATCGCGGGTCACGCGGCTCTCCCATCCAGGTTCGCGATGATCTGGTCGGTGAGGCTGCGGGTGGTGCCCTGCCCGCCCAGATCGCGGGTGAGCCCGTGGCGGGCGGCGAGGGTGCGCTCCACCGCGGTCTCCACGCGGCGGGCTGCCTCGCGATGGCCGATGTGGTCGAGGAGCAGCGCGGCAGAGCGGATGATCGCAATCGGGTTCGCCAGCCCCTTGCCCGCGATGTCGGGGGCGCTCCCGTGCACCGCCTCGAACACCGCGTAGCGCGCGCCGATGTTGGCGCCGGGGACCAGGCCGAGCCCGCCCACCAGGCCCGCGCAAAGATCGCTGATGACGTCCCCGAAGAGGTTCTCCATCACGAGCACGTCGAAGCGCGAGGGATCGAGGGCCAGCTCCATGCAGACGCTGTCGATGCGACGCTCCTCGAACTCGATGAAGGGATACGCATCGGCGACGTCGCGGGCTGCGTCGAGAAAGAGGCCGTCGGACAGGCGGAGCACGTCCACCTTGTGGCAAAAGGTCACGCGCCGCCGCCCCTCGCGCCGGGCCAGCTCGAACGCGAAGCGCACGATGCGCTCGGCGGCGGCGCGGGTAACGATGCGCAGGCTCTCGATCACGCCCGGCACCACTACGTGCTCGAGGCCGGAGTAGAGCCCTTCCGTGTTCTCGCGCACGACCACGAGGTCCACGTGGTCGAAGGGGACGGTGACGCCGGGCAGGGTGCGCACCGGCCGCACACTCGCGAAGAGGTCCAGGCCTTGGCGCAGGCGCACGTTGATGGAGCGGAAGCCCTCGCCGATGGGCGTGGTGCACGGGCCCTTGAGCGCCACGCGGTGCCGCCGCACCGCCTCCAGCGTCGCCGCGGGCAAGGGATCGCCGGACCGCTCGGCCGCGGCGACGCCGGCGTGCGCGATCTCCCAGTCGATGGTGACGCCTGCCGCCGCGACGACTTCCTGCGCCGCCGCCGACACCTCGGGGCCGATGCCGTCGCCGGGAATCAGCACGACCTTCATCGCCGATCACTATATACTGCTTCACCCTGGAGGCTCCGGCATGGCCTGGATCGACGAAACGCACGAGGACACGGCGGACGGCACGCTCAAGGACGCGTACGCGCGCATCGTGCGCGCGCTCGGCCGCGTCATTCCCTTCTACCGTGCGTACAGCGTGAGCCCCGCGCATCTCCACGCGCACCTGGATTTCTACGAGCGCCTCGGCAAGCTCGGCGTCCTGCCGAAGCGGCGAAAGGAGCTGATCGCCGTGGCGGTCTCCGCGGAGAACGGCTGCCGCGACTGTACCCAGCTCCACTCCGGCCTGCTCCGGGCCCATCGCGTGGACGAGACAGTGGTGGCCGCGCTCGCCGCCGACCCCGGCCGCGCTCTCGCGGATGGGCTCGTGACCGGACCCGACGCCGTCGTGGTCGCCTACGCGCTCAAGCTCACGCGCACGCCCCGGGCCATGACATCCGCCGACGTGGACACCCTCCGGGGCGCCGGCCTCTCCGAGCCCGAAATCTTCGAGGTGGCGCTCCTCACCGGGTATTTCAACTACACGAACCGCATCGGGGTGGGGCTGGGCGTCGAGCCGGAGTAGCGCGGCTTCGGTGATACTCTGCGGCCACGGAGGAATCCATGACCCGCATCCGAATCGCTCGTGTCGTGCTCGCGCTGCTCGCCGCCGTCATTCCCTTCACGATCGCGGGCCGGGCCGCCGCTGCGCCCGAGGGCACCATGACGTGGGGCGTGCACGTGACCCTCGCCAATCGCTGGCTCGATCCCGCGGAGACGGAGGCGCTGGTCACGCCGTTCCTCGTGCTCTACGCCATCCATGACGCGCTGGTGAAGCCGATGTCCGGCGTCGCCTCGGGGCCGAGCCTCGCCGAGTCGTGGACCGTGTCCAAGGACGGCCTGACCTACGACTTCGCGCTGCGCAAGAACGTCAAGTTCCACAACGGCGATCCGCTCACGTCGGAGGACGTGAAGTTCTCCTTCGACCGCTACAAGGGCGCCGCGGCCAAGCTCATCAAGGACCGGGTGAAGGAAGTGCAGACGCCCGATCCGTACCGCGTCCGCATCGTGTTGAAAGAGCCGTGGCCGGACTTCATGGCCTTCTTCGGCACCACCGCGTCCGGCATCGGCTGGGTCGTGCCCAAGAAGTACGTGGAGAAAGTCGGCGACGAGGGCTTCAAGAAGGCGCCCATCGGCGCGGGACCGTACAAGGTGGTGTCGTTCAACCCCGGCATCGACCTGGTGCTGGAGGCCTTCGAGGGCTACTGGCGGAAGGCACCCGCGGTGAAGCGGCTCGTCTTCCGCTCCATCACCGACGAGGCCACGCGCGCCGCCGCGGTGAAGCGCGGCGAGGTGGACATCGCCTACCTCGTGTCGGGGCCCATCGCGGAGGAGCTCAAGCGCACGCCCGGCTTCAAGGTGGCCTCGCCGCTACCGTCCCTGGGCAAGTACTGGCTCGACTTCCCCGAGCAGGCCAACCCGAAGTCCCCGTGGCATGACCGGCGGGTGCGCCTGGCCGCGAGCCTCGCGGTGGACCGCAAGGCGGTGAGCGACGCGGAATGGCTCGGCTTCGCGCGCCCGTCGGGGAGCATCGTCCCCAAGGCCATGGAGTTCGCGCTCGACATCCCGCCGGCGCCGTACGATCCCGCCAAGGCCAAGGCGCTCCTCGCTGAGGCGGGCTTCCCCAATGGCCTCGACGCGGGGGACTTCACCCCGTTTCCTCCCTACTTCTCGATGGGCGAGGCCATCGCCAACTATCTCCGCGCCGTCGGCATCCGCACCTCGCTGAAGACCATGGAGCGCGCCGCCTTCCTCACCGCCTGGCGGGAGAAGAAGATCCCCGGCGTGATCATGGCGCTGGTGGCCCCGGCCGGAAACGCGGCCACCCGGCTCGAGCCCTTCGTGACCCGCGACGGCTTCTACTCCTACAGCGTGATCCCCGAGGCCGAGGATCTCTTCATCCGCCAGTCGCGTGAGATGGACCGAAAAAAGCGCGAGGCCATGCTCCAGCAGATTCAGAAGCTCATCGCCGACCGCGTGACCCACGCGGCGCTGATGGAGTCGGCCTTCCTCTGGGCGGTCGGCCCGCGCGTGGAGGAATCCGGGATGAGCCTCATCCCCGGGCACGCCTACTCCGCGCCCTACGAGGACGTGAAGGTCAAGAGGTAGCCGCGGACGCGGGCGCGCCGAGGGCCCGCAGCACCGCGGCGAGATTGTCCTCGACGCTGGCCACGCGCTCGATCCGGAGCACCGGCCCGGGCAGCGTGGCCAGCCACTCGTTGTGCACGCGCAGGCTGCGGATCTCGAGCCCGCCGTCGTCGTAGTCGGCCGCCCAGGCGAGGAACTCGGTCGAGCCTTCGTGCATCGCCCCCCCGGGGCCGATCGTGTCCGCCCCGTACCGCGTGATTTCCCGGGCCCGCAGCCGCTCCATGCGGAGATCCTTGGGGATGTAGAGGAACACCACCAGGTCGAAGAGCGGGATGAATCGATCGCCCCAGCCGCAGAGCGAACCCGAGAGGACCCACCCTCCGGGCCGTTCGAGCTCGGTGCGGAGCAACGCGGTCCGCGCCACCGGTTCCCGGATGTGCTGGAAGGGAGGATCCGACGGGAGCCAGAAGTACGTGTCGGTGTCGTGATGCGGGCAGCCGAAACGCCGGGCGAGCGCCGCCGCCAACGTGGTGGTGCCCGAGCCGGCCGCGCCCAGGATGTGGATACGCTTGGGCATTCCGGGCGATTCTAGCCCATCGTCACGCTAGCGGTTGACGCTTGCACTGATATCCGATGCGGGCGCGTCAGCGCCCCAACAAGACGCGCGCCGTCGACCTTATTCGCGAGGATCGCGACCGCTGAGCCGGCGCCGCTCGGTTCGCGAGCGCCCCGCGGCCTACGGCTCGGTCGTGGTGGACGCATCGATCACCGTCCAGTGGTTCGCGCGCGAGCCCGACTCGAATGCCGGCGCTGCGCTGCTCGAGGGCTCCCGGCCATTGCTCGCGCCCGATCTGATGCCCCTCGAGGTCGCGAGCTCGCTCTGGAAAAAGCCCCGACACGGTGATGTGGCAGAGAGTGAGGTATCCGCCGCGATCGCGCGCTTGCTCGACGCTCACATCATCTTCACCCCCACGCGCACCCTGCTGCTCGCGGCAACGCGGCTCGCTGTTCGAAGCGGTCACCCCGTGTACGACTGCGTGTACGTGGTCCTCGCCACGGAACACGGGGCGATGCTGGCGACCGCCGATGCGCGCCTGGGCCGGACCGCACTCGCCCAAGGCCTCCGGCTCTGGAAGCCCTGAGCCAACGCTCAGGGGCGCTTGAGCGCACGCTCCATCTCGTCGAGATGCTCCTTGCGATGCTCGGCGCGATCCAGCGAGACCGGCATGCCTGCCGCCTTGTTCTTCTCGATGAGGTCATCGCGCAGCCCCGCGATCTTGGCATCGGTCGCGCGCGCGATCGAGAGCGTCAGCTCGGCGGCGCGTCGCGGCGGCATCGCGAGGAACATCGGCTTCGAAGCGTCATTGACCCAGTCGACGGACGCCCCGTCGATCGCCACGGGGGCCTGACCGGTCTTCTCCCATTGGTCGAGGAGCAAGAACGCGCGCTGATCCCAAAAGGCGATGTGCGCGAGCACCCCCGCCACCGTCCAGCCCGCCGGGAGCGGGCGCTGGAGGTCGGCATCGCTCTGGCCCGCGACGAAGGCCTCGAGGCGGGCACGCTGCGTATCGTTGAGGGCATTGTGGCTGCGGTCGACCGCCATGGCGGACCTCCTGGGAAAGAGTGGTTCCGGGACATTAGACCCTGCCGACGTCCCGTTGTGAAGGACCCTCGTGGCCGAGCTAGGCCAGGCCGCGCCGCGTGAGGTCCACGATGGGGAGATCGCGTGTGCGGTCGTCGGCGGCGGTGGCGCGCTGCAGCCGCTCCGCGGCGGCCCGAACCTTACCATGGATCTCTTCCGCATCCACATTGCTGAAGCGGCCGTCTCGGTAAATGATCTTGCCGGCCACCATCGAGAGCTCCACGTTCCGCCCCGTCTCCGCGTAGACGAGATTGGCCACCAGGTTGCGCGCCGGGCGTAGCAGCACGGGGGCCAGCGGCGGACGGGTCAGATCGAGGAGGATCAGATCCGCCTCCTTGCCGACCTCCAGCGAGCCCACGCGGTCGGCCACGCCCAGCACCTCCGCCCCCTCGATGGTCGCGCTCCGTAGCACCTGCCACGAGGGAATCGCCAGCGGGTGCTCGGCGCGGATCTTGGGATGCATCGCCGTCGCCCGCATCTCGCTGAAGATGTTGTGCGAGTTGTTGCCCGGGGCCTGGTCCGAGCCCAGCGCCACGCGCCCGCCCAGGCGCTTGAAAAGCGCGGCCGGCGGCATGACCCCGTCGATGATGCCGATGGAGTTGGCGCAGCAGACCATGCCGGCGCCGGCCTTCACCACCGTCTCCACCTCGGCCTCGGTGGCGGTGGAGAGGTGCACCGCGATCAGATCGGGTGCCAGGAGCCCGATGGACTCGAGGTAGGGAATGGCGCGCAGCCCGAAGCGCTGCTGGGTCGCATTGTTCTCCCGCGGGTCCTGCGCCACGTGGAGATGCAGCCGGCAGCCGCGCTGGCGCGCCTCGGCCTGCACGCGCAGCAGCATCTCCCTGGACAGAAAGTCCGCCGCGTGCGGGCCGAAGATCACGCGGATGCGTCCCTCGTCGTGGCCGTCCCACTCCTCGTGAAGTCGTAGCGAGCGCGCGAGCGATTCCTTCCCCGCCTCCGCGTCCAGCGGCGTGGGATCCCCCGGCTTCCAGCCCTGGGCGATCCACCGCTCGCGATTGGCGAAGTTCCGCTCGCTGATGCTGTCACAGACGACCGACCGACTGCCCATCAACGCATGGCTGCGCACCAGCTCCCCCATGGGCCGCGTGTAGTCGGCGAACGTGGTGGTGCCGTTCGCCACGCCCTCCATCAGCGCCCACAGGGTGGCCAGCGGCGCGTCGGCGGGATCCACGTTGCGCAGCATGGGCCCGTAGGCCGAGTCCATCCACCTCTCGACCTCCTGGGCCCACCCTCGCCCCAGCACCGCCGCCGAGTGCAGGTGCGCGTCGATTAGGCCCGGCATGACGAGGCGATCGCGCCCGTCGAGCGTCGTGGTGGCGGGGCCGTGCGCCTCGACCTCTCTTCGCGGCCCGACGGCGACGATCGTGCGCCCACGGATGCCGACGGCGCCGTCTTCCACGAAGCCGACGCCGGGGCCGGCCATGGTGAGGAGATGGCCCCCGGTTATCAGCGTGTCGAGCATGGCTACTCGATCACCTGATCGGCTCGCTGGAGCAGTGAGGGTGGGATCGGTTCAGCCGCAGCGCTCGAGCCGTCCTGAGATTGATGATGAGCTCGAATTTGGTCGGCTGCTCCACGGGCAGATCGCCGGGGCTGGCGCCCTTGAGGATCTTATCGACGTAGATCGCAACGCGGCGAAACAGATCACGGCGATCGGGCCCGAAGGAAATGAGCCCGCCGGCATCGACATAGTCCCGGAGCGAAAAGACCGTCGGCAGGCGATGGCGGGATTCCAGGTCGACGAGGCGCCGTGCCTGCGTGTTGAAGACTGGGGTCGCCCACGGCAAGCGCTCCCGCGCGCGCGCGCGTCATGTTCGAGAAGGCCCGATCGGGGGGGAACCGCTCGGGCTTTCCCTGGGCATCTCGGTATTCGATGACGAAGCTTTTGCCTTCGACGTAGCCGAGATCTCGCAATCCCTGCAGGAAAGCGGCTCGGACGAGATCTCGCTGGCCAGGTTGATCGACAGGTAGCCGATTCGAGGGACCCCAAGTCCCGGCTGCGCCTCGGCGGCGAGCGGCACGGCGAGCACGGCCCCGCCCAGCACGCTGATGAATGCCCGCCGATCCATCACTCGATTACCTGATCCGCCCGCTGCAAAAGCGACGGGGGCATCGTCAGGCCAAGCCTCCTCGCAGTCTTGAGATTGACGAGCAGCTCGAACTTCGTGGGGCGCTCGACGGGGATGTCGCCGGGATTGGCGCCCTTGAGGATCTTGTCCACGTACGTTCCCGCGCGTCGAAACGACTCGATGAGGTCCGGTCCGTACGAGATGAGGCCGCCCGCTTCGACGTACCAGCGGAACGCGTAGACCGCGGGCAGGCGCCGGTTCGCGGCCAGATCGACGACACGACGGCGGTTGTTGTCGAACACGGGAGCGGCCAAAACGCTCAGGGCCTCGGCTCGAGCCTTGGTCATCTCCGAGAAGGCCCGATCGAAGTCTTCCGGCCGGCGCGCCTCGACGATCTGAAGCCGGATCCCCAGCGTGCGTGCCGCGGTGTTCGCCCCGGCAAGCCGCTCCTTGCGCCCCTGGTCGGACAGAGAATCCGGATTCAGGAGCAGGGCGACCCGACTGGCTCCCGGAACCGCCTCCTTGAGCAGCTCCAGCGACTTCGCAACGAGCTCCGGGGCGACGAGCGAGGAGCCGGTGAGGTTGCCGCCCGGCCGCGCGAAGCTCGTGACGAGTCCGTCCATGACCGGATCGGCGACGGCGGGGAACACGATGGACACGGTCGTCGTCGCCCGCTTCGCGGCCTGAGCGCCGGCGGTGCCGGAGGTGGCCACGATGACGTCGACCTTGAGCGCGATCAGCTCGGCAGCGAGGGGACGAAGCCGTTCCGGCTTTCCTTCAGCGTCACGATACTCGATCTGCAGGTTCTTGCCTTCGACGTAGCCGAGGTCTCGCAGCCCTTGGCGGAAGGCTTCCAGGGGACGCGGGTCACCGCCCTTCAGGTCGAGCGTCAGGTAACCGATGCGGGCCACCCGG
>Ga0111538_10000449_pt1 | contig 54473 bp, 113 predicted proteins | sample SoiMethybrSBSTD1_FD_79669 | JGI IMG/M metagenome (GOLD analysis project Ga0111538, IMG submission 79669) | Bulk soil microbial communities from a Populus tree surrounding site in Tennessee, USA - Soil MetaG P. TD hybrid SBSTD1 (version 2)... | ecosystem: Environmental > Terrestrial > Soil >... | reverse complement strand
GCAGCAATTGAGAACGGCACGGTATGCATCCCATACCATGTCACGTTCTTCATCTGTAGTTTGAACACTTTTATCGTAGGCAGCCCGAGTCATCAATAATTCAAGAGTCTCTTCAATACTAGCATTAGGAATATATTCCCAAATGCCGGTTGTGTAAATATCTCCGCTACTAAAAACAATTCCAAGAAAGATCATTCCTATTTCTTTAGCATGATGAACTATACCCATTGTAAGGCTATGTTCTTCGCCAGCAATGATTCCCCAATCACGAGGGCCAGGAGTAGGATTCTTAACAATCTTGTTCTTGGTGTACTTATCAGGAAATTCAATAATCAAAGTAGGAAACGGTTGAACATATTCCGTTATAGGAATATTGATCTTCATATTTTCGAGAGCCTCAAGATTATCAGCCGCAGGCCGGAAAATCTTTGGACCCTCAATTAAGACTCGACTACGGAGAAAGACTTCAATACATGCACTCATCCCGCGACTTTCAAGCTTTCGCAGTAATGCTGCATAAATCACATTGATCATGTTCTTACGATATTCAAACTTGAAATTCTTTTTGTCTTCAGTGACAACAGGACGTAGATCCGTCTCTTGGGCAAATCCACGCAGAATCAAGTTTGTTTCACGCTCAGCGAACATTTCCTTAGTTTTCACTTGATTTCCCCCATCAGATGCTTAGGATATGTAATTCCTTTATTGTTTTCACTGAACAATATATACTTGCCAATAACAATTTCGCTATAGTCGCCTGTCGCCTCGATGTTGATCTTTCTACCACTCGGCAATTCAATTGTGATCGATTCACCAGGATTCAGAATCAATTGTTGATGCATGTTCTTTCCTCTATTAATCAATCTTTTATGGACGACTGGCAAAGTCCCTACTATAGTATAGCATACTATAGCCTGATTGTCAAGCGGAATTTTCTGTTTCGCTTGTTAAAGATTGCTTAATCAAATAACCATCATGTATAGCACTAGACTTAGGAATGATAGGCTCATATAGCCCCACAATTCCAGCTTTCTTAAGCTCATTTACACTAGCTTTGTTGACTTTCTGAGGTTCTCCGATGATGTATTGATTTTTAATCTTCTGAGCATCTTCAGGTGTAACATTACCGATGAACCGCAATGGACTAACTTGTTGCATTTTTCTCTCCAGTTACAGGATTATGCATAACAGCAGAACTTTTGGCAGTTGTGACTAGCTTTTCTTCTCTGGCTCCTATCATAGCATCTGCGACTTTGAATCTCCAGATAGCTAGTGCTTTTAGAAATCTTTCCATAGGAGTTAAATCCTGTGGTAAAGATTCAATAATCTCTCTTAGATATTTTTCATCTGGCATTGGAGCCATATTAGCGAAGTAATCTCGTAGAGTCAACTCTTGAACTTCCATACTTCAGCCTCGCAATAACCAGCTTGCACTCGTCGGCCTGTATCAACAAATAATCCAGACTGTCTGGCCGCTTCAGAAATTGGGCCATTCTCACTCCACGTTTTTACAAAGAATTCGTCTTCCGCCAACTCTTCATCTGGCAAATTGCAAGTTAATGTTGCTAGTGGCGTTCCATCCCTATCAAATACTCGTAATGCAATTCGATTATTATTCTGGTAATAGATTTTTTCAATCTTAACCCGTTCGCCATTGTAATCAAAATACATAGGAGTAATAGCCCTTTGCCTCATTTGCCCATAGGGATCAATACAAATCTTAGAGTGCGGCTTACCAGATGGATCAAGTACAGTGAATACTTCTCCATTACGCATTGCATCCATAATTTCAGGTGTTAAGTCCACTCCCCAAGGTGTTGTTCTTCCCTCGTCTCGCAAGCCCATAAGATCAAAGAAAAACTGTTGACCTTCGGGACTGTTGATATCAATCGGCATTGACGTTTTCCTTTTTATATTTCCAGTTCTATTCTTGATATAAGTCTGAATGGTACAAAACACAAATGACAGTGATTCTCAGTTCGCAAGTGAGTTGCTTCAATTACACAGTTATGTTCCTCAAGATAATCAGCTAACACTTTTCGTGATTCGTAATCTCGATTAAGAAGCTTTTCTACTAGGCCCCGCAGATCCGGGGTAATTTTCAAGTTCATCAAGTTGCCCGTTATATGGGCCGATACACAATGGAAACAATCTTCCAACTTGTTGTAGTATTCAAAATAATCATTATAGTGTGTTGCCTCAGTTTTATTGATGAATCGTAACCATTCCATTGTCTCCCCTACAAATTGACTATTTGTTTCAAATATAGAAAGTCTTTGAATACTCGATGTAAATTGATTATATCTTTCGCTATAAGATCCACTTAGTAAGGGGTCATAAATATAATGTAATAATTCCATATCAGGCTGTCGGCCTTCTTCAAGTTGATTAATGAATACTTTGCCTGGTTCAGCTAAAGATTCATGATCACAAACCACTGCCATGAAACTGTATAACTGCTTACGGTACATTGAATCTACAGTTTCACGCATATCTTTTATTAATTCGTTTTTCTTCCAATAATCTTGTGTTCTAACCTGAGTGATATTGAATGCAATAGCACCATTATGGATACCCCAATTGGCATGTTCATATAAATCACCTTCATATGGGTGAATTCTATTAAGCCTATGCCATCCTGCTTCAAGCAATTGATTATGTATTAGTTTCATATTGTGTAGCCTAATACGTCTTGAAGAAATGATCTATAATCTTTTCCTTCACTTTCGACAAACAATTTGCTCCACGTTTTTTCTGCATCTTTCCAAGGTAGAACTTTCATACCTTGAATAAAGATAAATTGCGTTTGTAATATCATCCAGAGTGTGAAATCTCTTAACGTTTCACTAAGGCTATTGGCTTTGTGTGCCGCCATACAAACACCTAGTCCATATGCTATAAATTCAACAGGTGCCGCTATGTAATCAGTATTGCCATCACGATATTCATTGCGCGATGATGCATCTATAACATTCATTGCACCATTCGCATATGCACTCCATTCATCGTATAAATATAGAGGAGTGTCGTCCCATTCACGTTGACCGGCAACATAAAGCCCGTATCGATATCCTCTAAAAGTCTGAGGTATAAATTCAGATGCATCAGACTTTCGACAATTAGGTTCATCAATTCTTATAGCTCTATTCTTAAGTAAGTAAAAGGCATTTCGCCTACTAGTTACTGGCTCGTCTGCTATCCACAGTGTATGATCAACCTTATCTATTGGGCTTGGTAGCCTTTTGATTACTAATCTTTGATTGCGGAGATCAGCATTTATACCATGCGTGATCTCATGAACGCTTGATGTTTGACTGCCAGGAACTAAGTATGAATGATAATTCTTACAATGATTAATCGCATCAGCGTAGACAGAATCACCTTCCTCAGCCTGATGGGTTGGGAGGTATTCCTCGAACATGTTTTTCTACCCTCTTGGGATCACTCGTGAAATATTTGCCAATCCCAAGAAATATAAGATTCCGACTTTTGGCAGTGAGATTTTCACGAGCAATTGAATTTGCTTCGTCAGTTAACACAGCTCTACCATCCTCTGTTACATAATAGACAGTATGCTTTGACGACAAATATCCTTCGGGATATTTCCATAATTGACAAACATCGCCAGGCAAAGAATTATAATCAATATCTAATTGAACATTGTTGATCATAGCAAGTCCTTGTTCACTTCTGCTCGCAAAGTAATTTCGTATTCAGCAGCGATATACATATCCTTTTTACACACGTCACATGGCAGTTTGAAATAGGTGATCTTACCGTATTCCACTTTCACTCTAGCTCTATTCATTAGGTAATGATTTAACTCACCACAATCAATATGTGGACATCTGATATTGTAGTTGTTACCGCGGGTCAGCACAGGTAAAATCTCCTCTTTTAATTTCCCTCTCACCTATTTTTGAAATATAGATAATTCCATCATTATAATCCTTGGAACCTGATAAGAAATATTTACCAGGGACATTCCGAAATACAATTTTACTATAATAATCTAAATCATATAGATCGTTTCCTTTATGTTCCATACTACGAAGTGGAGCCTTATTCAAATAATCAAGTAGGTCTTTCATTGTTTTTCTGGCCTTCCACAATTAGAACATCGCTTTTCGCGAGGATCAGGAATCCAAAGATATCGTATAATTCTACTTACATCAATTGGCCTGTTACTATTAACTAACTTGAATTGATCTTCATCATACTCGACAACCTTAAATAGATTACAATCAAGTTCAACCAAATACCAGCCAGGCCATTCTGGTGAACCATGGCGCCAAACTTCTGGCCCATAATGATGTACGACAGTTGGATATTCGTTCATAGTGCTTCTGCCGCCCTTCTCATTACCACGTTATTAACAATCGAATTCACTGTCCTTGTTTTCCCAAAGTTTCTAGGAACATGATTCTTGTTCAATTTTCGGTCATAACACTCCCAAGCCATGTTATAGACATCATTAATTTTTCGTGCAGCAAACGACCAATCCTCGAATATTTCTTCTGGCAAAAACCACGGTTGCATACGGATGTACCACGGCGAATTCAATTGATTTGCCATGAACATAAAAGTTTCAACGGTTTTCTTATGTTCTTTTTTAATCTTTCTCGATCGCATTCCTCTTCTACTTACTTTGATATAGAAACGCTCCCCCTCTTTTGTCAGTTGCTCAATATGGTGGTATTTTGGAAAGATTTCTTCCACATAGAGCATTTCAATGAATGGCAAGAATATAGCATGCTCATCCTTATCCTGACACCAATCAGTAAGCATCAAAAGAAGTTCAAGATACTCTTTACGGCCATGTTGCAATGCCAGCTTGTCAGTGTGAATTTCGACTATGGCATCATAAAGATTACCAGCGTAAATGTCAAATGGAGTCATATTAATGGTTGCCCTTGTTCATCAAAGCAGTAACTTGGTAATTCATGAAAGTCCAATGATCTTCTAGTTTCTGATGCAATCTTCACTGTATGAAGACGTACTGTACCCTTCATTTTGATTGCAAATCGTAATGCGCGATCTCTCTCAAAGAATCTTTTAGAGTTATATACTGAACAACTTTCATGATGTTCGGTCCAAGAAACCATGTAATATTTCAGCATATTATTATCCTTTCAATAATCAGTGCGGGAATTGAACCCACCCATCTGTTTTTCAAGATGCTGCCCACCAGACTGATTACCACCTTGATTAGCGGGGTCAAGGTTAACCCCTGTCTAATTCACTCCAACACTTTGCTAAGGTGTTGAACGGAGGCAGGACGTATCGGGCTTGTCCATCCTCATATACGACCGGCACACATGCCCCGACCGATCACTATTTAGCACCTCTTTGGTGCCAATGCTGGCGGTGGGACTCGAACCCACACTGAAAGCATTTTAAGTGCTTTGCCTCGACCTTTTGGGCTACGCCAGCTTATTAATTATTTTCTGTATCCGTTACAGAATTTTCCAGCACAAGACCGAGAACAAAATGGGCCTAAAGAATTTCTTCGTCTTTTACTTTGTACCGAATTATTTAATCTTTTTCCTGACAATTCAAATGACTTATTACAATTAGGACACAAGAAAAATTCAATACTTATTCCATCTTTTAGTTGATGATATTGTCTATGTTCTGTGGCGTTTCTAATTTCTAAATTATCAATTGAATCATTCAATGAATTTTCATCTATATGATGCACTTCTTCATTATTTTCTAAATATCTTCCTAAATGATTCTCCATCAAATATTTAGCATAAGATATTGTAGTGCATGTACGATTCTTATACAATACAATACGTCGCCTATTGTCTCGACAAAGGTAAGGGCCATATATTGTATAAGAATCGTACATGCATCTACCTTTTGATTAATGATCCTCGATTTCTTTCCTCACAGTTTCACAAACTTCATCCCGTTGCTCACTATCGATGGCATAATCTTCCATGATTTCATCAGCTACATCATCGATATAGAGCAAGGCATCGGCTTTATCTTCAGTTTCCTTACGAAGCTGAACAACAGCTTTCTTGATTGCTTCAAGCACCTTGTTCCCAAGCATGATAGACCCTCCTTCTGATTATATGAAAAGCAATATTCATATTTATGTCAGGAAATATTGTGTCCACCAATGTCGCTATATAGGCAACTACGGCGGCCGGAACAGTTTCATTATATCTGGCATTATAAGCATCTCTTATTTCATGCCAGATGAAATTATCAACCTGTTCGGGGAGCATATCGATTAAAATCCAAATCAAAATTTAGAGAACTATGTTCAGCATGAGGAAATACAGCTATATGAATTTGTTGATTTGTCCCTTCCCAATCTCTTCGATAATACTCTCGTAATTCATCTACCACTTGGGTAAGTTCTTCATCATTTGGATTACAAATCCTTGTAAGCCACAAATTAGGCTCACCATCAAACCAACTAATAATCAAACGATGTCCTAAATGCATCTCATATGGAGTTGCAGTCAGAAGCAAATGCTCGAACGTAATTGTGTCACCATCAATAATCATTAGTATCCCCTTTCCTGAAGCCAAATCAATTCATCACCATTCACAGGACAGCCAACATGACCATCTCTGTATGCCTTGAGAATACGATCCTCAAGTTCTTGCGTCCAACGCGAACGTGTACGCAAATACCAAATGTCTGCGGCAAATCCTGACGGGACGCCCAATTGCTGACCAAGCTGCTCAATATGATTATTAAGCGCCGCGTGGTACTCGTTCATGGCCTGTTGAAACTGATCCATTTGCTGCTTCTGTTCAGCAGAATTAGGATCATTAATCACAGGAATCTCTGCCGAAAACGCGCGAACGTCAGGGTGTGCCATGATCTTTAATCCTGTACTAGTTCGATAGTTACCTTTTGAATATTCTTAGCACCGAGTTCTTTAATGATATTCGCAAAATCCTTTGCCGAAATACCAGAACCCGTTCCATCCCAACCACCAATATCCCGACTTACTTCTACAGGGATATGCTCAATCACATGAAACGTTTTGAACGGCTCTCCAGTAGAGCAATTAATTCGTTCAGCAATGGCGACCAACTTCACAATTAATCCTTTCTTCGTAGGGCGAACACAAATCGATCAAGACGACGATCGATGCGCTTCGGACGAGCCGACGCATTAACAAACGGCAACAGACACAAACTAATCAGAAAAATAATAGCGAACCACATTGAATTATCCTTTCAGCATGTTAAAGGTATAACGAGCATCACAATTAGGACACTTCCAGATATATTGATCTATTCGATCAGGAGAACGAAGATCCATCCATTCTTCATCGATAATACAGTCAGCTCCACATTGCTTACAGGTTGTTTCTAATTCGCCAATATCGGGCTTCTTTGGGGAGTCCGCCATCTGTAAGCTCCCGGTAACGATAAGTTACTACAGTCCCAATCGGAAATTTGGGATTATGAATCAAATTGGCATCTACACGCTCCCCAGCATACCTTGCACCGAAATCTCTAGCGCTATTGCCGCTAGATTTGAATACCAATGCACGTTCGGCATCAGTAAAGCCAGACAACTCGAATATCTTACCATTTGGCATTTGGAGAATCATGGCTCCCATGAGGCCAAGCAACTTACTACCCTTGGTGGTTTTCCTACCCCATGTGTACCCTATCACAGTTGCTTCGGCATCCTGCCATTTCTTAACTTTTAAAAGATGATGACTGCGCTCTGGAATCCATATGCTTGACGCTTTCCTTAACATCAAGCCTTCGCCTCCGGTCGCCGTCACCTTGTCAAGTTCAAGATCGAGCAAAGCTTTGGCTTCACTGGTACTGAACGGCAACTGAACTTGATCAAGAATCTCTACTGTATTATTCTCGAAGCCGTGCTTCTTCATCATTCGATGAAGAGTCTCGAAATAGTTTGTCTTAAATGGGTACACAATGCCAAGTTCGGAAGCACGCCGTTGTGCCCAACCATCGACAGCCAAGTATTGCTTCTTATGTGTGCGGAAATCAACTTCACCATCCGCAAACATATTACTATACCACGGCGAATCGAACACCATAAATTTCATAACTTGCCAGTCGTAATCGCTAGGGATCAAATCCTTAGCGATACTCATAGTCATCTGGAAGTTATTCTTTCCAGCATACAATTCGCCGTCGAGCGGGAACGGAGGAAGATTATTAATCCACCAATCAGGAGCATAAATAACCTTCCCACCTCGTGACCATAGGCCAGTTGCCCTGATATCTTGATTGACGCGAATATAATCCTTTTCGGTATTAGCGAAAGGAATATCCTTCACATGCAATCCGCGCGTAATTCCTCCATCCCACATAGCTCTCATTCCATCCAGCTTAACACTTAGAAACCAAGAAGCTGGATTGTGTTTTTCATAAGAAAAGCTATGAGCCAACATCAAAAATTCCCTTTTAGCCATGATTAAGAATCCTTCTTCTTGAATGGCATTTCTTCAATCGTAATCTTAATTCGTCGAGGCAATGGCTTATCGTGTGTGAAAGCCACCAAATGATCACCCATATCCACACAGCCTGAAATTGGTGATGATTGACCTAGATGATAGACATCCAAGGCGCGTCGAACCAGTTCCTTGAGATCAGTAACCGGATGTTCACAATAATGATCCCAATCAGTCTTTAGATTCTCTGGCACATTGCTCATGATTAATAATCCTTTCTGCCCAATAATCAATCTTTTCTCGATAGACCGCGCGGTCTATCCGCCTACTATAGTATAGCATAGCATACTATACTTGTCAAGAAGATTTTCTGACCAGTTAGGGAAAGATTGATTATTTCTCCTCCTCAACAAACCAACCTGCAATCTCCTCGAAATCATCCAATGCGTCATTTTCAAGAGCTTTCTCTTTGATAAGTTCTTTCTTCTCTTTCCAAGGCATTGGAAGATTAGAAATCTTCTGGAGAAGAGTGAAGAACTTTTCCCATTCCTGATCGTTCATAATTAGCCCTCTTCAAACCAAGCGGCAAAATCTTCTAACGTCTCTTGCATTCCACGTTCTTTGGCTTGCTTGCGAACTTCGGCCAATTTTGTTTTCCAAGGTCGATCATCTTCGACAATTTCATAAAGCATATCAAAGAAATCTTGCCATTGCTTATTAGTCATTGAATTCTTTCTCCTATGCCAAATGTGATACGGTAAATATACTGCATGACTCCATTATTTACAAACGTCAAAGTTCCGTTTCCAAAATCAACTTTGACTTCATCAAATTTAACTCCAGGCCAGATTTCTCCAATTTGTTGCTTGGTAATCACTTCATAAAGAATCATTTCCTCTGTTAAATCATCATAAGATCGGAAGTAAAAATATTGGTTAATCAATGCCAAATCCTTTAATTATATTTCCAGTTCTATTCTTGTGTTTCTTAGCTAATTCCTTATGCAAATCATACTTTCGCTGTGCAGTGAAATACTTTGGTGATTGTGTTCCAATCAGAAGACACGTCACCCCGTCAACCACACCGAAAGTTGATAAAGCCGCATCGTCACTCGATTCAACCTTATCGGACCAGCGAATCATATTCCCATATGCACAGAAGAAATATCGTTTCATGTCTTTCCTTTGCTTAATACAAGGTTAGAAAAAGATTCATGAAATTCCTTCAATACTGTATTATAGTATTCACCCTTTTGATTCGTAATCGTTAATGTTGTATAGTATTGACATTCAAAATATTTTAGTTTGAATGCGCTGACGAATAGAATTAATCCTCCCATACTTTCAGCAGTGAATTTATGTTCATTTCCATCAACTGAAAGTAAAATATTAATCACTGTGGCAAATCCTCGAATGAAAATCCTTCGTAGATTTCGCTGTTCGTAGACCACTTGCCAGGTTGCATTACCATTGTGAAGCCATTGGCAAACTCTTCCCAGCGATCACCCTTGATCTTGATTCCGTAGTTATAGCAGCCGAATCCTCTCATACACTTCATTGCAATGATTTCGCAATCATAATGCTTTGCAATGTTCTTCACTTCGTTAATGAAGGCTTCGACTTGATATTGCCGAGGAACCTTAGTGCTTGCAACAACAATGCCGTTCATGTCTTTTCCTTTGGTTGGAAATCTGGATGACCACAATCCCGAAGAAATTGATTCCGATCAAACTTAGTTGCTGTTACGTTGATTTCATTTGCAATTTCAATCATCAACTCCCTTAATGCCTGTTGTATTGGATATTTATTCAAGTGTGTATTGTAATACAAATATTGTTGCCTAAATGTACGAGCAATGCCGTCAGATTGTTTTTTAGTCATGGCTATATAAAGAACCAGTATAGAGTTACCTTTTTGTCCGGGAAAGATTCAATAATCTTTCCAAACTGTTCCTGCACAACTATATCACCAGCAAAATCGTCATCTCCGATACCAATCAATTCAAGAAGTTGTATCATTTCCTTAGAGTCTCGTTCATAACAACGCTTGTCATGTACAGCACATGCCAATTGCTCAAAATTCTTGTTCACCTGAATCAAGTGAACCTTTTCCAGTGTTGAATCAATAATCTGAAGTATGATCATTAATCATCCTTTCATTAATCAAAGACTATAGGCCAGTAATCAATCTTTCCGCACTTGATTAGGACGCGGTAGTCCCTACTATAGTATAGCATGCTATCGCCCATTGTCAAGAAGAAAATCCGCGATATTTCTGTAATGATTGATTAACAGCTGTTTCTATTTGATCAAGAATCATTTCTATATGCATCGGGTCTACACGTTCTATATTACCTCTTACAAGAGCATGTGTATAACTTTTAACTAATCGCCTCTCCAATTGACCCAATGCTTCCCAGTCTTGATCAATAATCATTTTGTCAATTCGCTCTTGATACCAATCAAATACTTGTGTTGTGAATTTTCCCTCAAAGATTTCCTTAGGTCGAGTACCTACGTCTATTACTACACTGCATTCTGCACAAGTCATAGCCCAAAGTGGACCACGCTTATAGACAGTAAATGCTGTTGGACAGCTAGAGAACCATTTATCGCCACATTGCAAACAAACAACCTTATCATTCATCAAATATGCTGTTTTGATCATAAATCAAGATTCCTTAATTGTCGCTGAATTTGTCGGTGGGTCATCCCAATATTCAACGCATTACGAATCAATTCTCTAATTATTGCATCTTTTTCTGTTGCTTCTTTTCTAGACTCATAACGTCGTGTCATTTCCCAATCACCACATTCCACTCTCGTTTCATAACAGATCGGCGGTCCACTATCCACAAATTGATAATTAATTCCAGTAAATACTGTTGATACATAAAACTTACCTATATCCCCTTGTGCAATTTCAAAAGGGAATGGTTTCTTATTCATCCGTCTTGCAGTAACTTCCATCATATTTCTTGCAGGTCGAACTCCTCCATCCTCAGTTTCTACATATTCCCTAGGTCCAAAAGGGCCTTCAGGTAGCTGAGGAAAATTCTCGATCCAGTCATCATAATTTATGCCACTCATTTCGCCACCATCCTTATCAATCGAACTACATTGTGAATATCAAGAGTCCCAAGTCCAGTGCTTTCTCCGAATTTCTTAGCAAGATCAACGAATCCATCGTCATTGATATTCTTTTCATCCATAGCAAGGAAAATACAAGTTAGAATACTTCGTAGCTTTTCTTTGTCATAACGGCTATGCTCCAAAGATTCCTTAATCATATCTGCATGCTTAGGATACTTAGCAAATGCTATTTCATTATAGTCATTATCAACAATTACAAAATTGATTCCTTGATTCAAAAGAGTAGCATTACTAACTTTCATTACACGATACATTATTGTAACCTCTTACTAAGATCAGTGGCCTGCTTACAACCCTTAAAGAATCCTGCTTCCACTTCGTATAGCAAATCACCACTTTCACTATGTCGCTTAAAACTATAGACGCTTACTGCATATGCTGGTAATATTCTAGTTACTACCATTTCATCTTCCTTACCACGACATACTACACCTGCTACAACTTGATTACCATCATTATCTTCAATAATTTGATATGTATGCTTACCATCATCGAAAAGCCATTGGTGAGCGATCCAATGGAAAGCATCTCTATAAGACCCGCATACATGACCACTACCAAATTCATTTGTGACTTGGTATTGTTTCATAAGTCTGCTCAAGCATTTGTTGATAATCTAGTCCGCGAAATTGAGCCTCGTCTAAGACTCGCCAATAAATCGGAGGTACATTGTCTTCCCATGCTTCGGGACATCCTTTTTCCTTAGCATTTTTCATACCTTTCCTTTTTAGAAATCTCAGGTTATTCAAAATGTGAATATCCTTGAGAAACATCAAAGGTGTTCGTATTCCAAATCGATTAATCCAAACAGGATATTCTTCATCGTTCATCGTGTACTTATCTCGTATGAGGAGTCTGTTACTGCTACTGCAACAGGGCGTATGGCTAATTCATAATCTTCAAACCCTAGTTCTTTACAAATATTTATGGCTTGTTCCAATGTGATTACTAATCCTGTTGGAGTTAAAAACATAACTTTCCATTCCTTAATAGGATTATTCTGTGGATCGGCTGTGTTGTCTTTGAAAGAAATCATACCTTCTTTACCACGAATTCAATGGTTTCATATCCTGTTCGCTTAGCAATTTCTTTATTACCGAGCATTATGAAGCTCGATCCGCCCCAAATATTCTGACCTTCTAAATCATACACATTCTCCGGGGCTTCATCAAAATACAACTTATTTTGACCTGCAATACCAGCAGTCTTACCTGGTACACTGGGTGGCCTGTCGATAAGTTCTAGGTGCCCTTTTCCATCCCTTCCAACTACAACAGTCTTAACCTGTGCATCAATTGCCATTGAGCTTAACTCCATACTTTTTCTCAAATGCATCAATTAGTTCTTTCTTCTGCTTTTCCAAATCAGCTTCGAGATCCTTTAATGTAATGATTCCTAATCGTAGACATTCAACCTTATCACAATGACGAATATTGAATTCCATGTCCCTTGGTTCTAACTCTATTAGCTTAGAAAAACAAAAAGTATCATCTTCAAATACCAATACAATTTCATTTCCATTGAAGAAAGATTCCTTAATCTTTTTACCGTTGATATTTTTGTAGCTAATTTGCTGCATCATATTTCTTCTTAAGCCTCTCGTATTGTGCGCGTTCTGATTCTTCTTGCTGCTTTACAAGTTGGGCTTGTCGCCTTTTCTGATCGGCTTCAATTTCCTCTTGAGTAACGATTCCTAATCTAATAGCTTCTCTATGAGAGAAATCGGAAATTCTATATTCAGACTGTTCAATATTCTTTGAGTTGTTCCTCCAATCTGCTTCAGTTTGTAAATAAATGAAAGTATCATCAGTGAAAGTAATTACAATTGATTCCCATCCTAGATTTTCTCCAAAATCCTTGATGGTTTTACCAATAGCTTCTTCTAATCTAATTTGCTTCATCATATGTTGATTTCCTGCTTAGCCAAATCCAATGTCATAGCGTATCCTGCTTCATCATTTGCCATCTTGTGTAGATGAGCGGCCATAACTAACGTAGGGTTGATTTGCTCCTCATTTATAAAGAATCTTACTGATGTAGAATTCCTATTCAAAACAAATCCTGCCAGTAATTGGGCAGTTAATCTATGGATATCCGCAATAAATTGGAATCCACACGCTACTAATCTGCCTTCCGTTCTCTTGAATGTTACGTGCATCATTTTGTGATTAATAATTGGCATACGAAATAGATGAATATTTTCTTTTAATTGTTGATATTTAACATATTGACTATAGCCATTCATCACGTCTCTAGCATATCCTTCTAAGGCATTAATAAATCCTCGTAAAATTGATTCACGAATAGCAGCATGTGCTTGAATTTCTTCAAGGATATCTTCTAAATCATCACCATCCTCTTGATCGTAGCAATATTGAAAATACTCAAACTTACTTAATCCTAAGTGTAATTCTTTTGCGCTTCCAATTATCCTAATAATCATTGATAGTTCTTCCTTTCTCTTTCATCGTCTATTAGCATACTAAATGATGCATAATCATTAGCTAATTTATAACAATAGCCAGCCATTACAATTGCAGCACTTAATTTTTCTCCATTATATAGAAATTCATAACTTAGTAAATTTCTATCTGTAACCAAAGGATATAAGAATCGAACTACATACCGACTGTATCCTTCATTTGGTAGTTCAACTTTCAATACTAAGGGATGGTCAGGGCTACGTTCTACATCACTATTTTTCTCTTCAGTATTTTCTATCCACAAGATTATGTAATCATTTGGCTTACCTAGGCTTAAATTATAAGAGACAGCACTGTGATCTCTAATTCCAATATTAGGTCGCTCTAATTGCCACTCTTCCATAATATCGTACACGATGCTTGCAAATGTAGTATATACGTTTGTTGGAAGTCTTTTTCTTGCTATTGCAACAAGTAATTCCATTATGTGATCATCGTAATGCTTTTCAAAATAATCAAACTGTCGAAGTACCTGAAATAATGTATGTTCATCCCCATAAATTTCAAACTTCATGGTAAGTCCTTTAATAGACAATCTTCTATAATTGCTTTTCCACCTGTTCTAAGATTCTTAATCAATATCGGCATTTCGCTTAATGGACACAATAAGCTATAGAGATAGAGAATATCTTTAGAATATCCTTCCCACTTATATCCTTTGAAAAACATAATATATTTATCTTGCAATAGACTTTCTTTAATACGACGATAGTGTACGTCTCCTTGTTCAATATTATATTCGTCATGTCCCTCCACAGAGGTAATATACCAATCCGTGTCATCATCTTTGACCCGTACAAGATCGCCGATATTTCTCATTAGAAATACCCTTCCCAGGTGAATGGACGACTAAGACAAAACAGCGGCAATATCCATTTGGGTGGTTCATGATTGCGCGAGAATGCAACTACACCAATGACATTTTTACGATGATTACGCATCCTTTCCATACTTCCACCTGTTGTAAGAACATCGTCACAAAGCAATGTATAAATTGCATCTCCAGAACGATACGCCCTTAGAGCCTCAGCAAAAGCCAGGCCACCCCGCGGAATGCCTTCAACTTCTCTGAACGGTGGAAGCAATTCACTTGCGATCTTTGCCAAAGCCATCCAATCTTTAGATACTAAATTATCACATTCAATCTTCCAATCAGATTCCTGTCCACTGTTGAGCTTGAATTTGCCGAGTTGAAACAGATTCATTATGCACATAGCCTTTCAATAATCTTCTTTAATAGTGCTTGACCTGCGAAACGATGAGCTTCGCGTACATCAGAACCCACTTCTTCCCAAGTTGAAAGCCTATTAGTCAAGCGATCCTTCCAATAGTCTGCCCAAGAATCATAAAATAGTTTGCCTAGTTCATCAGGAGAAAGTCTAATTCGTTCCTCGAATTGAATCTTGGCACTTTGATTAATAAGCGGATTCCAAACTCTTACATAACTTGGCCCTATCTCATCTGACATTTTCAAAACGCCCTTAAGTTCAATAGGGCCTGGTCCACAATTCCCTAATACTTGATCCCAAATCTTCATTTCCTCTTCAGACTCAGGAACGAAAATAATGCTACTGTTCCTTCTCGTTTCCATTTGCATCGTCATGTTCCTTTACTAAATATTTTGCCCTTAGACTTGCTAAAACACACAACAAGCAAAATCCCATATAAAAGAAAGCCAGTATTGCCCAAAATGGTCTTTGTAAAATATACTCTTGAAAGTAAGCCCAAAGTCCAAGAAGAAAAAAAGCTACAAACAATAGTGGATTTACTTTAGCCCATTCTCTAGTATTTTTATCTATCCCCATATAGGATCTACCTCTACATATTTATCTGGAAAAGTCTTTTCCATATGTTGAGCATGTTGTTCAGCGCGTCGTAATGCATTTCCTAATTGATATCCTGATGGATCGGTGGGTCTAGGCATGAACTTTTGCTCATGTAAAATACGAGCATCTTTGTTATAATTTTCCGAATCATATACTTTCACCATATATCCTATCACTTGCTCCGCCATGATTCATAATCCCCTGGATAACCCAACAGAAACGTGTATGGAAAGTTTCTTTACGGCAATGACTCAATACTTGATTATCGTCACAACCGGCATCTTCTAATGCGTCTGCCAAAATAGGCAGAAGTGTTGTACGATTATAACATCGAATCTCTCTAGCAATTTTGATCACGGCTCCATCATTAGCTTTCATCCACTGATGAATTCTATGATCCCATACATGATTCCAAGGAAATATATCACGACACATGCATGATAAAAGTGATTCCCAATTAGGAGGATTTTTATCAGATTTCTGCAAATCAATAAATGCTCTTGTCGCAAGAAGAAGATTCATCGAATCAATTCTAGCTGTAAAACAATTAGCTGTCATTCTATAATAGGCAAAGTATTGTTGATCACGATTATTAATTACCAGATTATAGGCTTCTACTAAATCTTGTGCTCTAATTTCTTTACATTCTAGTTCATCGGATAGAAACTTTGTATACCATTCATAAATATGTGGAGGATGTTGTTTTACATGACCCATCATTTCTAATAAAAATTGTCTACAACCACCATATTTATTAGCGGCCATCCACTTCAATCGTTGATTATATTTCCCAAAAAAGTCATCAGTTTGCCAATACACCCATTTCATTTTCACATTATTTCCTAAATAATTCGTTAAGTTGTGCTTTAGTGAAATGTTTTTTACCTGCGGCATGTAGCCTGATTTCTTCTTTAAGAATTTCATCACATACCCAACATAAGTTACCGTGATATTCATTACGCAAATGATCAAGAATCTCTAAATTCGCTCCTACCTCTTCAAACAAGTCTGCTAATTGTCCTATGGCTCGATCTTCCCAGTGAGCCAATTTCTTAGGTGCATAATCGTAAATTTTAATCCACTCTGGATTAATAATCATAGGGTAAGGTGAGATGGCATCTGCAATTCTGAACATAATGTGTTGTTCATGTTGTTCAATCCATCTTTCACCGTAGATATAAATTAAATGGCGATACCAGTGTCTTGGATGGTGTACAAAAATCTGCCATACACGAGATAAATTATTATCAACAGAAAACTGCTCAGTATTAAGCCATGCAGTTTCACCTTTCATTACCTTATAATGAAAATGCTTAAGCTCCTCTTGAACTACAGGATTTTTCTGCCATCTAAAAGACAGTCCATCAATAATGCCATAAATCATCCTTAACCGAGGTAATCTGCCGTGTATTAATCTCCCGTCTCTTTTTTTGATATCATACTGTTCATAAATCACATTCATCAATTCCTTGAGACTTTTAACCTTGTTGAGTAGTCCCATGTTTCAACGCTGCCTCAATAAGCTCTTTTTGATGTGGGAAGAGAAAGTTGTCTCGCTTAAGCATGTCATTCAAAAGTTTTTTAGATAGAGATTGTTCCTCTACAAAAAGAGTAGTCAAAAGACTTTTGATCATCCGCACATACCACCAACCAGAACGTCGATGGCAAATTTTCTTAGCACAAGCCAATATTGCTTCCTTACGTGTACGAGTGTCCCCAATTTGGACTTGGCGATTGAAAGCTTGACGATTATCTAACCACTTGATAGGACGACTCCAACCAATATTACGCAATCGCCAGCTTTTCGCTGCACGAATTGCCATACGCTGAATACGAGCCATCTCACGACGCTCACGAGGCTCTCCAAACTTGATTACGATATCAACCAAAGTTTGAATCGTAAGTCTCTCAGGCTTAGCGAGCCTCTTCAAATAGAGATTCAATTCAGGATGAGCGTAATGCTTATCTTGCAAGTGATCACTAAGCGGTCCAGCCTCATTGTAATCTTTAAAAATGTTATAGACAAATTCGCTGATAATCATCCTATATCCTTTCTTATTAGAACTGCGAAGCGGCTTTTCAATTAGCCCGTGTGGGAATCGAACCCACGATCCCCGGCTTATAAGGCCGATGCTTTCACCACTAAGCTAACGGGCCACTCATTACATTGACCTAGGTAAATCCCTAACAGCAATCAATCTGTTAAGTTTCTTTTTTACTTCATCCTTCAAATGACAATCAGATTCCTCCAATCTTTGTCTCAACTCTTTAAGTTCGTCATCATTGAGCAATCGAATAATTTCGCCATAGACAGCAACTTCCAGCCGTAACTGTGACCATGCATTCATAATTCACCAATATACAGGTCCATCTAGCCAAGGTTCTTCGTCAATAATTTCTATATCTTCAGATTTACAGTTTGGGTTAGCACATTGATTATCCTCAAGAATTAATGCATTAGTATCATGTTCATATACCGCTGGACAAGTCCATTCTGTTTTACACTTATTACAGCGACATACGACTATCATGTTTTAACTATCCATATGTATTCATCTGGATTAATAATCTTCTTTCCATCCAAAGGACGCGGTGAGAATCTACCCATAAATCTGCTGAATTCGCTGGTATGTGCATACATCATATCATGATTCTCAAGAATATAATTAAAGGTTTCCGTTGAATAAGGCAGTTCGTATGCACCAGCATAATCACGATGCGTTGTGACTATTAGAATTTTCAAGATTCTTAATCCTTTCTCTTAGTTTGCGGTTTTCATACTCAAGATCCTGAATCTTTATTCTTTGCTTAAGAACTGTTTTCCAATGCTTCTCGATAAGTTCGTCTTTATTGATAACGACAGATCGATACATCTCTCGTTTCTTTTTTGATTTCTTGCGCACGATCTTATGCTCCGCTTCGTGATGCGGTCCACACAGTACAATTAAATCTTCATCAAGCTCTGCTCCCAGACGTTCATATGATAAATGATGAACTTCAAGCTTCGTTGTTCTACCACACTTTTGACATTTCCTACCAGCCAGTTCCAATGCTCGTTCTCGGCGGGTGAGCCACCATTCGCTCTTGAGATATTTCTTGTACACCTCACGGCGATTCATTGACTATTAACCTCCGTAAGCTTCTTCCAGGTTCCTTCCTCTTTCCAATAGCCTCGACGAGCATCTTGATAAATAACAATCTTACGATGAGGTTGATTCAGTTGATTCATAATCCAGTTGAAAGCTTTACTGCCATCCTTGAATATGATTGTTACATCGTCGCGACTGTTATAAGCTTGCGTGCCAAAGGTGCGCACTTTAAAACGACATCGCATCCATTTGATGTTATATCCACCAATTAGTATAGTTCCATTTTTGCAAGTTATCATATCTGTTTCCTCGGTAGCTGATCAAGTTCCATTATATCAGGTGAATCAAATCCTATATATTGAAATATATCGTATCCTTCTTCATGTCCAACTAAATTATGATGTATTTGGCCTGCATAATCATTGGCTCCAATAGACATCGTAATTCCATCTGGTACTTCTGTATCTATTTGACCACCTTTTAGTGGACCGCCTTTAATTCTTAGTTTCATGTTTCCTTTCGTATGCTTTGATTAAGGGATCAATTTTCAAAACCTTCTTTTCAAATTCATCATGTATATGATGAATAACTGCTCCTGTAGATCGGAAAGCATGTAGCCTATTCCAGATTCTCGGCACCAGAATTCCTATAGCTCCATTCATTTCAAACTGATCAACATTCTTGTCGTGATCATCAATCAATATAAAGTTGGGTCTAGCAAAGAAACACTTATTAGCGCCCACGAAAAAGTTATCCACTAACATTGGATAATACTTCTTCAACCATAACAAATTGCCTATCTGATACTCACCTATTTGTTCAAGATTCATACCACTGTCATACGGAAAATGTGTAACAACAGCGATATCATTATATTCAAAGCCATTCTTTCTCAGCATATTCAAAATGAAACCAGCTTCACAAGTAGGTTCCATTTGTTGCCAGAATTCTCGATCGATACATTTCCACCAGTTTTTGCGTGGAACACCAGCACATTCCAAATCATAACTGCCGGGCTTACTCCATGGAGAATGAGCATTATGATGCTGACGAAATTGTTTCTCAAAATCCGCCAAGCAACCGTGAAGATCAAGGATTATTTTGTACATTTATTTCCTCTATATCTTCCTTTGCTTTCGCTGCTTCATAACATGCAATGTGTGCAATTACATTAGCATATATAGAAGCAAATGCCACCCACAAAATACTTTCTCGCCACCATAATAGTGTGGGAATGATTGTTAATCCCCACACTATTGTCATCCATTTATGATACTGAGAATGACTAAGCAGTAGAAAGCTTAAGTAATTCGCGAGCTTGTTTCTGAAGCTCGTAACAATCTTTGAGTTTTTCATCTAGACAGTCCAATACATTAACTAAGGCCAGTTCGGCGGCCTTACGTTTGTAACTTTCCATAGAAGCATTATACTCAAATTCATGAAGACCAAGAGTACCCTCTATTTCAATTACAATATAATCATGTTTTTCCTGTCTTGGCATTCTCCTAATTTTAGCATATAACGTAGTTTCATCCTCAAGATACAAAATTCCTTGTCGCTCAACCCAATTCATTTGTCTTCCTCATAAATGGCTGGTTCATTACCATTCCAAATACAATCGCCTCTGATTTTGAATCTTTCTGGGTCGCCTCCAGCAGCCCTATTACAATCATCACAAATACATATCCAGTTAGATGTTAGTAGAGATCCATCTGGTCGCATAAGGTCTGCGCCTTGTGACATAAAATAAAAATGATGCTGTCGATGATTCAAATGCCCACAATGAATAACCACATCACCATCTTTAGGTTGCTTCTTAGCAAATTTCCTACTCATTTCCAGTCTCCTATTTCCTTTTTCACAGTTTCATCAATAGCTTTAGCATTTTCTACACTTAACCCTTTTTGCTCAATGGTTGTTATGTCTTTAGTGAAGGACTCCATGCCTGTCGTTTTGGCTACAGCATGTAATGATTCAAGAAACTTTCTTCGCTCTCGCTTACGGTCTAATCCCAACTCTTCATACTCAAGCTTCTTACAATTGGCACAAGTGTCCTTCTTACTTCCTCCGCACACTATGCAGATTTTGTGCTTCTTTGGGCGGGCCATTATTCTTCCTTTACATAATCGTATCGGAACCAACGAACACAGCTACCCAAATCAACGAGATAGTGAAGCTTGTGACCCCATGTTTGATTCTTTACGATCCGGCCCCGCAGATTCATGAACTTTGGATGAGTGACAATGACCATCATATTATTGTCGATCACAATTTACCTTCCTTTCACGGCTTCAATGATTTCAATTAAAAGATTCTGAGGAATGAAAACTTGATCATTAAAGCTGTATTCAATTCTCCCGTCAGCCCGATAATATAGATCACATACCCAATTATTATTCTTGTATACTCTAAGTCGAGTATATGCAAATGAATGAAACTCATCTTTAAATGTGATCATAGTTCCATTGCCTTTGTCAAGAGTTCTTGGATTTGTTCTTTACTGTAAATGATGTCATTATTGAATTCAAACGTTATATGTCCATCATCGTACACTGTTATTATGGCAAGTGTTATTTCTTCATCAATAGCTGTATATACTTGATAATCATTTGTTGGCGGTCGTCCACAAGGCTTAATAATCAAAGTTTCACCTTTTCCTTGAAATCCTTGAAGATGTCAATTGCATACTGTTCTGTGAATTCTGTACCACCATCCAGTTCACAAGTCAACGTATGATCTATACTGTAATACATATACCCCACGAATTTATTCTTCTCGCAAATCTCCCATTTCCTTCGACCAATATTTCCTGTTGTTATTTGTGTAAATTCAAATCCAGGCGGAATAGGATCATCGATCTCGTATTCGGCCGGATGAGTACAATTTGCTAACTTGACAGCATGCTTGTGTTCCTCACACGGTTCACCATAAATATTTCCATACAATTCCAATTCCTTAGCCCGACACAATTTGCAATAGCCTGCCATCTTCATATCAATCTACCTTTTCAAATTGGAGAATAATGAGCTTAGTTCCCGGATTAGATTCCTGAATCAATTCTGCCTTTTTACGAACAAACGTTACTTGCCTGCCAACTTCTAGATCAAAGATTTTGAAATTACTACTGATGAAATCATAATATAAATCCTCGATTCCTGTAATCAATTCAACATTTGGCCTACAAACAAGATATCCCGTCATTAGTTCACCTTTACAATTCGCCTTAGATACTCGGCATTGATCCAATAATCAATACCATCAAATACAACCTGATACTCCCGTACATTATTATACACTCGTGTATCACGAACTTCTCCGATGGCACCAAACAATTCTTTCAGATTAAATCGCTGTCCATCTACTTCGACATCAACCACGGTCACTTCCATTAATATATTCCTTTGTGGGAAGGGATTTTAGTTGGAAAATAATCAAAGATTTTGTTAATAACACAAAATGCCTTCTCCACAGAAATTGATTCTGGGTCATTAGCCCCAAAATAATGTCTAGGATAGCATTCAATAAATTCACCATTTACTACAGTTGTAACAACAAACTGATGTTGATAGCAGAACCATTCTGTATTTGATTCTGAAATCTTTTCTTCCTTAATGAAGGGCACATCATCAATAGTTTCTGGCATATACGGATAAAAACCCAATACAATCATCTCGGCCAATTTCTTCTCGCCATGAACCTTCTTTGCACGCAACATGATTATTAATCCTTTCTTTGATTAATCAATCTTTTCTGGTATCGACCGATAGATCGGTCCCTACTATAGTATAGCATGCTATCGGCCGGTTGTCAAGGCGATTTTCAAACTATTTCAGAAAAGATTGATTAATCAACTTCTTTGATTATTAATCTCTTACCACAGAAATAACATTCATAACAAGGTTCCTTTTTCAGATCATACCAATACTTGTCTTGCCACGCATGTCCAATAAAAATACATAATATCCTATGCCAAAGCCTTATCATTTTCAATTTCCATTTTACGACGAAGTTCGCAAATGGCAGGTGTAATCATAAATGTCCAAGGCTTAGAAAGAACTTCTTCCCGAGTATCCAACTCAACTTTTGATATATGATCACCAATGCGAAGTAGAATCACATTTTTAACTCGCATAAAATATCCACGATGTTCTGCAAACCATAACAAGGCTTCAAGCTCAGTCACTCTTGTTTCCCCTTTTGAATTTCTTTTTCTATTTCTCTTCCTCGTGCAAAGCCTTTCTTAAAAGCGTCTATCCCTCCTAAATAGAAACCGATTACAAAGAACACCAATGCAACAGCTAAAGTTAACCCTATAGATTTAAAAGTGTCAAGCTCTGTCTTTGCCATAGCATCTCCTGCTTAAGCAATGGACTTTCACCTTTCTCATCGCTAATACCAAGAACACTGTCTCGCATTTGAATCATTTTCAATGCAAACGTTGTATCAACTTCAATACCACAATAAATAACAGTTTCGTCAGTTCGCCATGTTGGATCAATAATCAAGTTGGTTCCTTCTTCAACACACCATGCATGCCAGTAAGGCATACCACCGCCAACACCTACTCCTTCAGCATAGATCAAATTCTTATATCTCATACATAGGGCTATAGCATTAGAAAAACATTCTGCCCAAGGCATAGTCAAATTTAGAGGATGCGATCGGCCCACATAATGCTTACCATGCTTTCTAAGGAATGTTTCACCATTTGGATAAAGAAAATCAGGACGAGGGACATCATGGATCTCCAAATAGCGATCCATATCAGCCCTCGTCCATTTGCTAGGAAACTTAATCATAATAGCCTTTCTTTAGTGTTCAGGCTTCGTGCCAGTCATTACAGGTCCGGTAGGCAGATTTTTAATCTGCTCCATAGTTAAAAACCGTACTTCTCCATTCTTCGCAAATTGAATAGTGGGATCTCCATTATGATCCACACCTAAGCCAATACTGACAATCTCTTTCTTGCCTGGGCCATACATTCCAATGCAAGGCATTTGATCATTATGATAGACACAGATCAAATGCTCATTAGGATGGCCTTCGATCCAAATTCCTGCTATAGAATCTGTAGCTTCTAATATAATTCTTCTCTTCCCATTCGGAGACTGAAGAATCAATTTAGATTGATTCATAATCACCTCAATGGCGGTCCACCGCCTAATGGTCCCCAACCAAAGAACCATCCTCCGATCAACACAATCATCATAAATACAGCAACGCCAAGTATAACCCATTTCCAAGGATCAGGAATCCATGTATTTGGAGCGCGCCATACTAATCCAAGCAATAATCCAATTAGGATCATTCCTATAATTGTCCAAAAGATAATTGCCATCATTCCTCCTGTACTTCTTTGAACTCAATATTGGTCGTACCCTGAGACTCCATGTCCTTTTTAAGTTCTCGGCCAAAGTCAGCATTCCATTGCTCTTTTGGAATTTTCATGAGCAATTCTACATTCTTACTGTCACGTTCCTTTCCCCATACTTCGACAAATTCTCTCACTGTTAGATATCCTGAACCAAGGTTCTCTGATTAGATGTTCGATATGCCGACCACTTTTTTCATCGAACATCATGATTTTCGTGTAAAGCATTTCTACGAGTCCTGCTTGACACATTCCATCCATCATTGCATAAAATCCTATTCCACTATATTTTTGCCAGAAATACATACCTTCATTTAATTTAGCTCTGAGTTCTTTACCTGTCATTTCTCTTTGTTCAAGTAAATCTAAAACCTTATTGTAAATTTTATTGTAATAAGTAGACATTTAACGTTCCCTTGTAATTGCAATAAAATCCTTATCCTGTTGACTTCCCGTACCTCGTAGACTTGCTGCTTCCTGATCAAGTAATTGACATCGACCTTGAGATTCTTCCTTCGTCATGTCTCGGAAAAAGTGATCACTATGCGATACTGTCCAAATCTCCTGAGCAAGTGCAAAGACACTATGCTGATAGGTTGGTTTGATTCGTAATCTATGTTCCGCAATACGAATATCCGGCTTTACAACTTTTGAATTCTCGATAAATGTACCACTTGGCGAACAACAAAGCTGATCAATAGCAGCTATGAAGTCTCCACCTACTTCTCCACCTGTTAGCCAGGAATATACAGTTAACTGTGTTGCCCAGGTATCATCTACATCTTCCAAATGCTTAGCAGAATTGATTAGCATTCCGCCGTGCATTAGGAGTGATGCATCACGATGATGCTTACTATTCTTAACATCACCGCGTAACCTGACGTATCCGGGGACCGGCGATTTCTTATATGTACTGTAGTATCCATTGACCTTGAAATCAAGAACAATATTCATACCGCTATGATTGATATATGTTACGTCAGGCTTTCCGTAAAAAGTAATGCCATGAAACTCGCTAAGGGCGCCTTCACGATAGCCTGAAATAACACCTTTGATATCAACTTCAAATCGAGGTGTATTAACGGCTTTTTGCAAATCAAGTAAAAGATCCGTTAATGCCCCTGTTGATCGATAAATATCGAAACAATATTTGCCAGCAAGTAATGCACCATCACGCTGCTCAGGCGATACTTGAGCTTCAAATATTGCCTTGAATTCAAATCGAGGATCATTACCCTTTCCAAACAATTTCTCATGCAAGTAAGACTTGCAATAAGCATCGAAAGCTGAACCGACCGCCATAGGCTGACTTTGCGGTTCGTCTTCCATTTTGTCTAGGGCAAGATATTTGAGATAGAACTCCTCGCGCGACTTCTTATATCTTGCGATACCACTAGGCGATATATAATCAAGCTTTTTCACAATTACATACCTCGCTTATTAAGTTCTTTCATTTTTTCTACAAACTCATTTCGTGTTTTCTTTTCTTCTTCTGTCATTAACTGGTATCGATTTTTGAAACTTCTAGTTTGTGATGCATAATATTCGATTATTAATTCTAATTGTTTTCTTTTTGTTATAGAAAATGGTAATAGACGTTCTGCTATTTTTACACAAAGAGAGCCATATAGGGACCATACGTATTTAGGTCTATGATTTTCTTTTTCTTTCCAAGTCTGTAAATTAATTTTACCATTTCCAAGTATTTCTCTAAAATGTTTTACTGTTACTTCACACGTCATTCCTAGGCCAAGTCTTGGATTAACCCCATTACATCTCTTATCGGCAACAATACATACATATCCTTCTCCATCGAATAATCCTGCACACCAGGCATAATGTGCATCTGAATATCTCACTAGAAAATCTCCATGTTAAAATTAATCTTCAACTGATCAAGATTAGTAATCTTATTCTTTGTTACTCCTCTAACCTTACCATTCACTAATATAGTGAACTTTCCAGACAGATCCATATTGGGGTTAACCCCAATTATTTTTGATTTTAACTGGGAAGCTGTCTTTGATCTCGATTTTCGTTGTATCGACAACGGTAGTTCCCCATATATTGAATCCAATTATCCTTCCATCTGGATACTGAATACCTACGAACGTCTCAGTGTCAATTACTGTTGGACTCGTCGGATCGTTCGGGTTGGGAATTGGCAGCGAATCGCTCAGGGCTGAATTTGCCATTTTCATAATACCTTTCATCTTCTACTATCTGTGCAGCATGATAACGATGCATCCCATCGATTAGTAATCCATCATTGTCAATTGCTATCGGATTCATTCAAATGCTCCTGATACATTGCCTCATAATAAGCGTGAATAGCATCTGCACATTTTTGTGGATCTTTGCATCCTCCATCCTGACTCCAGGCCCCGCAGTTCTCGCACTTATAATTACCCTGTGCAGGACCACATGAACTGCAATAATAATCACCACACATACAACTCATTTAGGATCTCCCCATTCATTGACAATGTTCTTACTAGCATATTTATACCAATTCTTTATTCTTTCTTCATTAACCTTAATCAAATTGTCTCGTTCTTCAGAACTAACATTTTCCGAAGCTTCGCAATCCAAAGTAGCTTGAATCAATCTTGGACATTGACTCATGTTTGCACAAGGTTCAAATCCACAAATAGGGCATCTCATTTTTCAAACCTTTCTTTAACAAATCTAGCTAATGTAGCAGCTTCATCAAGTAATTTCTTATAACAATCACCATCTACATTACATATTCTACCTTCTTCCTTTTCAAGAGCATCAGTAGCCCATTCTTCTTCCAATATTTGATTAGCAATCTCAACCGCTTCTTGTTCTGTCATATTTTATCCTGTCATATTCGTCACGAACTTCTGCTTTTAGTCTTGACACTGTACTGTGCGAACAAGAAAGAATTTCAGCGATTTCGGAATCATTGTACCCTTGTTGTCGCAATCGTACAATGATTCCTTTATATTCTCGCAACCGTCTATTATCTTCGGCTTCTACAGCACTCTCAACAGTTTCTAGTACATCTTTTTCTTCCTCTTCTTTATTATCAAGTATTTCTATATTTTCTATCCCGCAAATTCCTGGACACCCTTCTTTAATTTTATGTTCTGCTATTTTCACAACGGGACTTTTAAGCAAAAGTCTGTGTATCTTGCTATGTACTGCACTGGCTATATACGATGTTATGTTATTGTCATAAAGCTTGTCTTTAGCTTTTCTGATAGCACTTATAAGTGCTATCATTGATTCGCCAATCATATCATCTTCTAGATGAGGCGCTTGCCAAACATAACGACTAACTATCTCTAATGTCAGTCGAATATGTCCAAAGAATATCTCGTCATAATTTTCTTCTGTTGCATTGCCTTGTCGAACGATAGTTACAAGCGTATCGAGCCGACTTGGTTCGATAGCAGGTGGTAACGCTCGCTCTCCCAAAGGCTTGTATAATCGTCTGCCTTGAGTCTTTTTAGCTTTACCTAACCACATCTTTACTTCCTTGAAAGGTATCCCAAATGGGATTACAGATTTATCTCACTGGTTTCCCCGCCTCCTCCGTTTCCTCCTGTATTTCCTGATCCAGCAGAACCGGCCGTGCCACCTGTTCCTGGGCCTGTTGTAGCCAGGACATTAGTAGAAAGGTTAAGAGTCGATATCCGGCCAGCAGCCCCACCAGTACCACCGCTACCACCAACACCTGTACCAGTTCCATTACCGGCATTGCCACCAGTCCCTCCATTGACACCTAATGCTCCTGTTGCAGACGATCCCATTAAAGCTGCATAACATAATACAATCCAACCCCCACCAGCACCACCACCGCCCCCACCTCCCCCGCGATTGCCACCAGCAGGAGCGCCCCCATTGCCCCCATTACCACCCCTAGCACTAATAGACGAAGCAGCGGTAGATCCACCTCGATTAATAATCCTCGCAGAAACAAAGACAACACCTGCACCACTACCTCCGCCACCAGACCCACCACCAGCAGTTCCATCACCACCACCCGAAGAACCAGCTGGCGCACCACAACCTCCTAAAATTTGGGCAATTGCAGTTGCCGAAGTCATTCTTGTAAATTGATCAGCAAATCGGTGAAGTGGTACAGCGTTACTGACAGTAGATCCAACACGCGAAGCACCACCCGCTCCACTCGATCCCGATCCGCCGGCGCCACCGGCACCACTAGCACCACCATTGCCAGGATTTGTACTACCACCAGAGCCAGGCTGCTGACCAGTAGTAGTACCACCGTTAGTACCATTAGAACTATTGCCAGCACCGCCAATGGTATTACTAGCAAGAGTGCCACCGCCATTAGCACCGACTGTATTACTCGTCGAACTACCGTTATTACCGTTATAATGTATTGCGTATTGACCGGCCGCCGTAATATCAAGAATTTCACTAACATACACTCTATATCCCGCAGTGTTAATCGATCCACTGCCAGAGATAGTCAAATTTTTGTAATACATATCACGAGTAAGCGTTATACTCGTTGTAACGGTCACGTCTCCATCAGAACCATCTCCAAAATATTCTGATGCTCCGAAGTTTGCGAACAATGCATTATTAGAAAAACTAACTTCTTTATTGCCTGCCGAAAAATTTACTAGAGCATTACTATTGCTAGACGCATTGATTACTAATCTAGCCAATACCGTACTGCTAGTTAATTTCCCAATGCCTACTTCCCATTCCGTAGCACCCTGATGCTCAATTAAATACGATACCAGATCACCAGTAGCTACTCCAGCCCCGTTAAAAGTACGAAATTTAGACACAGCACCACTAAGCGTAAAATCAGTGGTGCCGGTTGATGTACTCGTTTCTTTAACTCTATCGAAGAATTTCATTTAACGACAGTCCAATGAAAACTGCTATGGGTATTACTATGCCGATTCTACAAATATGTAATAATACCGGATGTTTTACAAAGAACCAACCTATTACACTAAGTAAAAATATAATTGCCAAAGTAACCCAAACTACAATAGCATTAATAATCACAATGTCACCTTTAAGCTCTCACCTGATACACCTGCTCCACCCGTAAAACCGCTGGGTCCATTTCCTGTCGATCCACCAATACCAGGCCCATTGTGTGTACCGGCAGATGTTGCAAGATTAATAATCGTGACTCGTCCACCAGCCCCGCCATTACCACTACTTCCGCCTTCAGCGGTCCCACCTGTTGCATTGCCTGCGTTAGCAGATGCACCTCCGCTTACATCAATCATATTCGTAACAGCTGTTCCGAGTAATGTCTGATATAAGATAAATACCCAACCACCGCCACCACCACCGCCACTACCCCCACCACCACAGTTATTAACGCCGCGCGTTCCACCAGCGCCACTAAGTCCGCCTTTCGCGCAAATCGACGATGCAGCAGTAGATCCACCACGATTAATAATCTTAGCACAAACAAATACAACCCCACCACCGCCCCCGCCCCCGCCACCACCTCCACCAGATACACCTGCACCATATCCTGAACTCCCACCTGTCCCACCAACCCCACCAACAATTATTGCAATGCTAGTGGTAGTTGGAAATTTAACAAGGTCAATTGTGAATTTTTTAAAGACCAATTCACCAACTGGAGATACACCGGCAACACTTGCTCCACCATTCCCTGCATTGCCTAACCCACCAGCACCTCCGGCACCCCCAGCACCACCATTCTGTGTAGTACCAACTGTTGGCGCCGAACCTAATCCACCCGCACCAACACTACCATTAGTACCATTGCCACCCGGTACACCACCGCCAATTGTATTACTTGCAAGAGCTGTAGCTCCACCACCACCTGTACCACCGCTCCCATTATTACCTGTATTACCATTATAACGTATTGCGTCTGCACCAGCGCCGGTCAAATCTAATGTATCGCTGACAAAGATTCTGAATCCGGCAGTTGTTATTATACCACTACCTGAAATAGTCAGGTTCTTATAATACATATCACGAGTGAGCGTGATACTCGTTGTAACAGTTACATCTCCATCAGATCCGTCGCCAAAATATCTGATTTCTGAATGAAACGGATTATCAGCTATTCTAGCAAGCCAAACATCTTTAGTACCTGTTGTAAATGATACTGCATTATTGCTATTGCTGGAACTTGTGATTAATAATCTTTGTAACGTATCAGTTGCAGAATATTTTCCTATTCCGACTTCCCATTCATCAGCAGCACGATTTTCAATTTCATAGGCGAATAGGTCGCCGACGCTCAATACGTCATTGAAACGTCGGCACCTATCTTCTGCACCGAGTAATGTAAGATTACCCGTACCCGTAGTAGTAGCAGTCTCACGTACTCGATCAGAAAGCTTATACATTACAACTGTACTGTTTTGTTCATTTTGCCGAATTTATCGCGAACGCTTTCCCACTGACTAGCATATTCACTCATACCACACATATTCATTAGTTTCATTTGCCTAGCGGCAAAATCAACAAATCCTTCCATTACAGTTCGCCATCCGTATTTATTAATCAATTCTCGAATATCACTTTGAAGAGGGACATTATTAATAATCGGTACACTCTTAAATTTCTCTGTTTCCGGTTCTAATTTTTCCCAAAGACTTAGAATCTCTTTATCCTTAGTCCCAAGGATATAATTTTCATAGACAAGTTCTAAGGCTCGATCGATCGTGTATTGTTCTTTATATTTCTCAAAATGTTCATTAAGTTTCCAATGATGATTCACCATTCGGAATACATGCATCTTATCAAATCGCATTTGGATTTCCTTGATTAGCTTGAATAATAATCAACCTTTTAACTTCTTCCCAAAATAATTCTTCTTCTTCGTTTGTTAAAGCTTCTTCTGTTAGGCTATGTCCTTTTACATAAAACAAATACCAATGTAGTATATTTGGTGTATTTTCAATAAAATTATATGCCTTCAGCTGAATCTTCAGAAGGCTGTCTTCGCTTAAGCTCATGCACATCCTCTTTTACACCCTTAACCTCTTGACTTACATGGTCTACATATTGTCTCACTGCTTTGATTTCTGTATTCACTCGTTCCAAATACCCTTTAATCTGTCTAATTTCTTCTTTACTGTCTATATCTTTTACTTGTCCCAATAAGGGTGATGGTACATCCAATACAGATGCAGAAGTCATCAAAGCAGCTTTAGCATCCGGGATAGTGGCATCTCTAGAATGTAATTGTGGAAATGAACCACTAATATCTGGTAAATCTCCTAATCCTCGTATACTGCGAAGTTCATTAATGGCTTTCTGAAGCATCATAATTGATTCTCTTGTCGTTTCTTTATATTGATCCCTCTCTTTTTCTGCGTTAGTTTTCTGCTCGCCTAACTCCTTTCTTACAGCGATTATTTCATTATCTTTTGCTGACATCAAAAGTTTGAACAGAGTACCTATGCAACCAACCAAAGCTGTTAATAATACACCTATTATTACTATGCCTTGGCTAGTGAATGTTACTTCACCCATTACTTCTCCCGTAAGGAGGTACGCCTCAGTAGGCGTTTGATATGATCGGGTAATCATTTCTGATTACCCGATCACACTTGCGAGCCGACCGGCTCAACTACAACTCATCAGCCGCCCCTTCCGCAAGCCCGACCACCGAAAGAGGCGCCGCTCCCGAAAAAACGTGGTGCCGCTCCTACATACTGCACTGGCTCACTATAGTACATAATGGGAGCCTGTACGGGAGCTGGGACAACTTTCCACCACTTGTTAGTAGAAGCATTCCAAATCCAACCGTCGCCATCAACAAATCCATGTCGAGGGCCTGCGGTTGTCTCGGTGAATGTTTCTGCCTTCTTGTGAGTGCATGTGCAAGGCTGTCCTTCCCTACACCCACAATCACAGCCATCGGGACAAGAATCAAAACGCGGATCAATTGGTGGCGCCTGTGCAGGCATGTTGAATTTCGCCAGTACAGGCGGTGCTTGCGGCAGAACATCCGCCGAAACTGCAAGCACACAAACTAAAACAATGCTACTCATCTAAATCCTCCTCAATCCTTGGACGCCAAAACAACTCGTGGAGCAATCATGTCATCTGGCATAGCTTTAGATCCTTCCAAAACACCGACGCCATTTGCAGACCACGAATCACCCCACGAATTCCAGATCCGAGTTTTCAATTTTGGCTTGATAGCCAACAGATCGATAGTGCAAACACTATGACCCCACCAATTGAAATCGGAAACAACTGGAATATTGCTGAGCAACAACGTTACTAAATGCGGGAGTGAACGGCCAGGAACATCCATCCACTCCTGTACCCTATGCAACTTTGCATTAGCACGCATCGCAGGATTATCATTGCTTCGCGATGCAGAACGTTGCGGCCAATATTTCTCATCGGGAATTCCGTTTTCCGCAATGAATTCTAATCCTTCTGTTCCCCAACCACCTTCATCCCGATAATTTTTGATTAAGCATCCAACCATGTAAGCCGATAGACTTACAAACGGTTGACCCATCAAGGCTCTAACAATTAGTGTCGCACTTGTACCTGAATGACACCAGCAATATCCACGTCCATTCTGATCCGTGCTAGGAATGGGCTTACCGCCAGGGCCAGATATATCCCGAAGATCGCTTAATTGCGCTTTCTGTCGCAATTGCTCATCAAGTCGATCTTGCCATTCATTCTCAGGAATCAATGGCAAATCAAATGGTTTGGCGGCACATCGCATAGCTCCCTTAGGAACATATCGCGGAAACGTACCGCAAACTTTTGTCTCTCCATCGACAACTGGATTAACAAACTGCATCCAGTTATCGTCACTGATGACTACTTCATTGTTCCCATATTTCATTACGTTAGGAACAGCACCAGATTTCTTCGCCATAAGACTTCCTTATGGGGCGATCGGTATATTGACTTCTCCATCTTTCTTCTCCAAAAGATTATTCATCAAGAATTGATTTTGCTTATCCAGTTCAACAATAATTAATGCCAATGCCTTTTCATATGAACATTGTCCTTGTCTCCAAGCTTCAAGGCCATACTTAACAATGGGATTTGTCTTAGCCAGATTATTAATCGTAATTCTTGGATTAATCATTTTTTACTCGGAGTATACTTCTTAATTAACTCAGTTGCTTTTTCTACATTCTCAGGGAGCGGACCTTCGTATCCAGTTTTGCCATTGCTAACTAATATCCAGGGAGTCTTAAAGCCAGAAGTCTTTTTGGCCCGTTCCATAGCCTTACCCCACTTGGGATCTTCGGCTGAAGTATCTGCGTCCTTATCATAGATACGACGTTCAGGAGACTTACCATCTGGTCCTATTACACAGGACGTATCCAGAAACTTACGAAACGGCGCTCCTGATATAATCGCCTGTTGGGCTTGTGGATACTTTGTAACCTCAGATGATTCATATATAATCAATACTCGTAGCCCATCACCAGGGATCGGAGGATCGGTATCTTCCGAAACAACGTAATTGGCTGCACTAGTAACGGAACCCGTTGGCGCGGTTATACTGACCTTGCCTGTTTTAGCGCCAACGGGAACCTGAAAAACCAGTTCAGTATCCGTAGCTGTCCACTTGGGAATATCAATGGTCCCAAGCTTTACAGCAGATGCCTTAGCAAGCTTAGTTCCCGTTACCTTCAGCGATGTTCCAACAGGGCCGATAGCAGGAATAAGATTACTAATCGTTGGAGATTCTGGATTAGGCGGGGGCGGGGGCGGCGCCGGACCTTCTCCACTAACAGTAATCAAAACATCTGCTTCATCAACAATAATCTTCTTATCTTTTTCAATGTATCGATAAGAAGTTAGTTCAACAGTATATGTTCCCGGCGGTGCTACAAAAGTAATACTTCCATTCGTCACTTTTATAGACTTCATGGAAAGCTTATGACGGCTCGAATCATATACTTTCCAAGTGAAACCAGCACCAGTTATATCTCCAGCCGCTTTCAATTCAACAAATTGAAAGACAGGAACAGTCGTTTTTCCTTCAATTTTAACTTCGCCTTTCGCTGCTGCGATCATGGCGAAAGACATAAATGTCGCCAGAAGGAACCTCATAACGTCTCCCTTACACAAGTTTCTTCTCTAACGCTTCCACCCTCGCTTTCAGAGATTTGTTATCCGCTTCTAAAAATCCTATTCCAACTTCAAGATCATAAATCTTTTTGGATGCCTCTTCGATCCATTTTAGCAATTCTTCTGGTAGACGGTCTTGGCCCCTCATCTTCTCTATCTTTTGATTATCCATCTTTTGCTCCGATTAATCAATCAAAACAAAATGGCCCTATTCAAGTATAGCATACTATTTGCCATTTGTCAAGACAGATTCCGATTTTTTCATTAAAGATTGCTTAATACGATATTTTTGATTAGCAATCTTTGCTCTGTCCGAACACCCAATACAAAGGGTTCTTTTCTTACGTTCTTTCTCTTTAGGATTTCCACAACCTAGACACAATCCTTTTCTTTTCCTCAAATATCTAATTTCAGAAATATATTCTGACATACTTGATAGGCACTTAATACAATGTGTAGTTTCAGGCTTAATTCTCCTTTTTCCACAGTGACAACAAAACCCATTTCTTAGTCTGAGATCAACGTATTTCTTTGCACTCATTATCGATTACATAATCAGGTTGAGGTTCATCTATAACAACTTGAGCATTATTAATCTTTTTGAGAAGATCAACACCATTAAATTTTTCTATAGTCTCCCTTGACAAGTATATTGTACCGGGTTCTAACATAGCCGGTACAGTATCTCGCATCTTTGCGATGTTAACTGCCAAATCAGCTACCTCCATGATTAGCTCCCTGTGCCATGCGTTGCGTATTATCTCTCCAATTTCATCCAATTCTTTATATGTCCAATTAATCTTCATTATCGCACCATATAAAAGCCTTCCACATGGAAGTTCTCATACGGATAAATGGACGGTATAGCAGGATCGTATATCTGATTTCCGTCCCATGCTACTGCATGTCGTCTACCAGATAATACTTCTCCAAGCAAAACTCCCTTATTTCCTCGCATATAAGAAGATACATCAAATGGTTGATAATAAGGAATACATTGATCATTAAGCAATTGTCTTACTGCTAACAAATCACTCATTGTAGCTGTTTGAAGATTAATAATCTTATCTAACTTTTCCTTAGCTTTGTTAATACTTTCTTCTGGATTAGGATGCATAAATGGTGTAACGAGAAATTCAATTACATATTTCCCTCGATTGAATGCACAAACAGTAAATTCTTGTACATGAAATGTTCGTCTACATAATGGTTCATTATATTGAGGCCAAAGAATTTCACTACCATCATGTCCTAATTCCTCAATCAATTGTTCTTGTGTTGTATCCAGAACCATAGCGAATGCAGCTAATGTACACGACCATCTATTCCTTTGTTTGAGGAGCTTCATGCTTAGGTTCCTCTAATAAAGATTCTTGAATCTCTTCATAATATGCACCTGCCGCAATTAATTCTTCAGACACATTACAACCCAAAATATAACATATTCTTCCTCTCGATACAATATAACTTACTAATGCCCGCATACGCTTATCACGAATACCTAGGTAGACTATATCTAATCTCTCCAATTGACTAACTACATCGATCGTTATATCTACATTCCAATCTACCTTAGTTTCTTTGACCGCTAGATTACGATACTTAGGTTCAAACCCTATATATCGTAATCTAGTTACAAATCCTATTGCAGAATCACCTACTGTACTGCCGTAGGCTATTGCTCGATACAACGTATTGTCTCTTACAATGTGGGCAAGATATTTTTCATAATCTAATTTCCGGCCCGGAAACTTCTTGCCTACATTATCATAAAGATCAGCTACATCGACAAACACTCCGATCGACTTCATTCTGCCCTCCATTAAGCATGGACAGGCAATTGACAGTGTGGCCCTTCGCAATATTTTTCATCAATCCCATCACTTCCACTATATTTAGTCCAATCAATTGGTAATATTTGTGCTTTTAATTCATAGTATTCTTGCTCAGTTATTCCTTCTTCCGGCATTTGTATATAGGCTCCCTTAGTTGAGTGAGGTAGTAATGTCGCACTCTTTGTTAGTGGAGCAATATGTGATAAAACAGCTTCTAAGCAATTTTCTTCATGATTAGGATCATACTTATAGATGTTCATATCTCTAATAGTATGATCCTTATTCCTTTTAATTTTGATTTTATAATCATCAAACAAAATTTCATTCTCAGATTCAATAGCTTTTTCTATGCGCAATTGTACAGTTGTATCACAACACAATTTGTCAATATATATTCTAGCAGCATTATTATATTTTTTGAAATTCTTTTGTAATGCCCACATAGGTTTGAAATATATCGTGTTACTTACAGCATTATCTGCCCATTCACGTTGCATAGTGACTAGATTAAGTGCTTGTTCCCAAACACTAATCTTATAGGCTGGCGGAGCCGGTCCTTGATGAATAGGATAACTGAACACATCCGTATTCATCGAATAGGCATCTGTTTCATACGGAATATTGGCATTTACCAATACCGTATGGAAAGGACAATTTTGCTGAACGCGAACACGTCGTAATGTATAATCAAATGTTGGATATCCAGCACCAGGAGTTTTGCCCGGCAACTTAGGTATTGTACCACCAGGCTTAACATTCGTCACGCGCAAAGATTCGCAAACACCTGCTTCATTCGCAAGCTTTCGATTATGCTTGCGAATCAATTTATAACCCTTCCTCATGAACTTAATTACTTTGTTCAATCCAACAGCTTGTTTCCAACCAGTGAAATCTGTAATCGAAATACCTATACGACGATTCTTAGCAACAACCCGATTCGTGCTTGGCTGATGAGTCGGCAATAACGCTACAGTTGCAGCATAAAAGTTTGCAAACTCACAAGCTTCATACCAAGCATGTTCATCAGGGCAAACTGTCGGGAATGTTTCATCAACAATACAAATTTCACGATGCTCTAACGGCTGCTCGCCACATGGATTAAATCCACGAGCCTTGTCTTTCCGCAGTCTTGGCTTCTTCTTCCCTATTCGTCCGAAGGGAAGATTACGCATATTAATAAAACCTGGCTCACCATTCTTAATTACACGCTTAGCAATCTCTCCCATCATTTCAAAATCAGAATCATCTTTAAGCAAAACACTATTATTCGTCATCCATCCAATATCTTCACGATATGGATAAATATCATAGTTCTTCAAATCCATGAAAGTTTGATCAGTAATCTTTCCTGCCGCTAATTCGGCTGATCGTCTAACATTTCCAGCTACAGTGCAACAGCCCGCACCGCATGCCAGATCGGTTTTAAGCATCACCGAATCATAATCAGACATATCGCCCATATAATAATGGCAATATTCTTCAATCTTTTGATGATACCATCTCAGTGGACCAGGACCAGAAGCTATTCCGCCAAATCCTTTGATCTTTGCGCCGGCAGGACGGAGCTTATCGTATATAAATCGCGGCTTCTTCCTGTAAGGATACCGGAATGAATCTATCAAAGTCTTGACAGAATCACACCATCCTTCTCTGGTATCCGGGATTACATAATCATAACTTCCTTTAGGCTCATATAGCTCAAGATCATCATTGCGCTCTGCTTCAAAACCTACACCAACACCGTGCATAAGCGCATCCATGAGCCATGCAATATCGTCAGAAAATTCATTCGTAAGCAATGTGAAAGCACAATTACTTAATGCCATTGAACCGCGTTCGTATACGAACTCGGTTCCCATAGCCCACAATCCACGGCCAGATGGCAACCACCACATATCAAACATGGTGCGAGCAAATTTGACAGCATATTTTTGCCAATATTCCTCATCCCATGTTATGAAGTTTTTAATGTACCAGTCCTTACGGATGGAGAATGTTCCTTCCGTAACTCTGATTACACAATCAGCCCAATTTTCTTGACCACCATCTGACTTTTCACGGGAGTAGGTACGATAAAAGATAAGTTCACCGAATCCATCGTACCCAAAACGAGGAGTTAAAGACCTGATAAGGTTCTTTGTGTGAGTCGATAATTGAAAACGTTCTCTAACGTACACCAGGCCATCTCCTGTGGAGGTATCCCACTATGGGATTTCAACTGTATTCTCGATCTACTACAACGTTCAATTCTTCTTTAGTGAAGTTCATCTTGCACTCGCTCGCCCTACATACGACCACCAATTATAGTGTTGAAACAATTTTTCATATTCAAACTCTGTGGCAGCAACAAGAATCCAGACACCAACTTGCTTAGCAGCAAATTCTCTGAACACTTCCAATTGTGCTGGAGTGAAAGAATAATGTTCTGGATTTTTAACTTCAATCCACCGTGCCCCGTATCTAATATGACAGGCATAAAGATCCGGGAATCCCATTTGATACATATTACCATGAGTTGGCCGACAATACCATCCTTTGTCGAACAACATCTTGATAATATCTTTTTGAATATCAGCTTCTAATTGATTTCTATCTCCTGTTTCAGCATTAACATTTGTTCTAATCCTTTTGCTTTTCATTCGATTGACTCTTGTAATATTCCCATATTTCTTCGTACTGTTTTACCCAAACAGGAATGCATATCGGAACACTATTTTCAATATTCCGATTATTTGCTATGAAACTAAATGAACCTGTTAAAACAAGTTCACCATCTAATATAACAAGATTATTGTGTTGCTTGGAATCTATATATACTGGAATATCAGAATTCTTAAGCAACTCAACATTTGTATTACTAATCACTTCTACATCAAGGTCGCGTTTCTTCGCTCTAATCAAAGCATCAGCTAATTGCTTAGAAGTAAGCGGGCTGGCTATTACTTTCACAGACTTATTAGCTTGTTCTATACCTTTGATTAATTGTTCAAGTGCGCCGCCGTCCGGCGAAAACTTGGGTTCTGTCCATGACCAATGCGGCCCAGTCGTATATGCCGGGCGCCGAGTGTGCCACTGGACGACAACGATTAGGATTACTATGCATCCCATCGTTATTAGAAGCAATTGGCTGTATCGGCGAGCCTGTGGCACGTATTGCGGAGTAGTCAAGGGGATGTCCTTCCAAGAAGGCTGACATAGCTTCGCACCACAACTCTCGATTCATTTCTAACACAGTCAGTTCTACACTAGTTTCCATTAACCAATCCTTATATGGTGCCACGTTTTAGTGATGCTCACTATGTTAGTATGTTCTCGCCAGTGTACGAGATACATAACATCTTCATACTTAAATTGACCAACAATGTCTTCATATACCGAGATCCATCTAATCTTTCCCTCGAACGGAACGATTTCTCTAACCTTTCTTTCTAATTCAAGAAATGTCATCATTCTAACCTCAAAAGATTTAGTATCCCTTCATCAATCGGCTCATTAAGTACATAAATATTGTATACATCATGTTGATACATCGAATCATTTTCTACTAGTTCTTTAGCTCTTTCTTTCGATATTGCACTTATTAGTAAAATATGGATACGTCCCACAAATATAAAATGTTTCAATTGACACCTCTGTCAGTAATAGTAATAGGCTTATCAATATCCTCGTCATAAGATAGTGGAATCAACCATTTAAGATTAGGAATCACATTCTCTGATTTTGCAATCATATCCCAAGTCATCACAACAAGTTCTTCAGCTTCCATTTGACGAGCATCTTCTATTTTTGCATCGCCCGTGTAGATAAAGAAATAGACCTTCCAGTTGTTATGTTGCAATATTATTGTCATCTTCCAGTGTGATTGTGCCGACCCGATCCCTGTTTCTTCTTCAAATTCTCTTGCTATCGCTTTATAAGCTCCTTCTCCTGGTTCTATTTTTCCACCTATTCCGTTGATTCGTCCTTTTTGCCATTCAGGCTTTAATTTTCTGATTAATAAGTAATGATCATCACTTCGCATGAAGCCAACAACATAATTTTTCATTTTAATCTCTAGATAAAGATGGGCCATCCGTGGCCCCACCCGTGACTAAGGACGAGGCGCTGCTTCTGACTCAGAAACACCACCTCTTATAACACGCGCAAAGCCGAGCAATGCAATAGCATCTGTCATATGCTTTTGATATTGCTGAAGTTGCAGATCGTTCGGCTTGGGGCCTGTTCCGAGACACATTTGCGCTTCAGTAATCTTTTCCTTTGCACGAAGCTCTAGATACTTTGGATCTTCTTGCTCGACAATTGGCAGCATTGGTCCTGGCTTATTCGGATCGAACACCGACTCCATCAGTGCTTTCCGAATCTGAGTCATTAGATATTTCTTCTTTCTTGACATGGAATTTCCTATTAGGTCTGTAAGCAAATGCCCATTCCTGTTTCAATTTTGTTGACGCCACAGCAAACAATTTTTGTTCTGGAAGATCCCTTAATTGAAACTGTTCATAACGATCCCACAATGTTACATCACCAGGCATTTCATAAATTCTTTTTACTTCATTATAGGCTCCCGTTCTAATTTCAAGTATCCAATCTAAGCACTCTTGAGACTCTTCTACACTATATTGATCCAAATATCTCGTCACATAATCAATTCGTTTTTGTCCTATTCCCGCTTTAAGCAATAGCGGCGACATTTCCTGCAAGTGCTTCCTGATTGATTCCTGAATCGATTCTAGACTTTTCATTCCGCTTGATCTCACATACAAGTGTTATTCGACTGAGGGTTGCATAATTTTGCACTCCCAGTTCACGACCGAAAAGTCGTAATTCCCTCATTGGCATAATTTCGTAGAGATCATGCTCCCTAAATTGAGCCTTAATCCATTCTAATAGTCCTCTCTTATCAAAGCGATCTATAAGATTGATCGCAAATTGTCTTTGCACGTCTGAACTGGCTGCATATGCTTCTTGAAACGAACGGCCAGTTACAAGCCTATACATCTGTAAAGAAAGTAGATGTCGGGAGTGCGAAAGATTGACTACCTCATCTAGTGGTTTCATATGCACTCCTGAGAGTGCATCCCGGCCCGACATTGGACCGGGATGCATTGACCAATAATCAACCGCCACAGCAAGCCTTGAGCATAATCAAGTCGCACGTCATGCAAGCCAAATCCTCAAGAGCTGCATCAACCTCAGCTGCATTGCAGCAATCCTGCTTGAGAGCATCGAGATGCTTATGAAACTCAGCATGATCCTGCTCTATGCAATCAAAAATTTGCTGATGGTCAGGACATCCAGAGAATTGCTGGGCACGACCCTGCATCTGCGGCTGGAAAATCTTCCACAACGTTTGTGCAACTTGCATGAACGTCATGAAAAGCAGATTCCAATCCATTGTCGCTGTTACACCACTCTGAGACTTAGCCTTCAGATGGTTGGTCTTGTTGCTTGCCATCTTCCTCGTCTCCTATAACAGAAACCTCTGGATGGGGAGTCGATAGAACCGACAATAGTTCTGATTCTCTCCATCCCGTAAATCGGGCGACTTCCTTATCATCGTTAAAAACGATGAAAGTCGGTATAGCACCTACTCGAACTTTTGTTTTTACTTCCTGCGTGTCGAGCATGCCATATTCTGCTTTGTCTGAATTCTTATCAGCAAACTGCTGATATAACGGTTTTGCCGTTCGACACGCTGGTCAGTAATCCGCCGTGAACATTAATACGCTATTTCCCGGCCATTTTATAAAATTCTCAAGCTTTGATTCCGAATCAATTATATTCATATTTCTCATTTGCCTTTCATAATTTGTTGGTTGTAACCATTTGTCAATTTTAACACGTCTTACATATTTATTGTGATAATTCATTTCTCTGCCCAGCTTCTCATTTCCTTTCGCCACTTAAGCATAATTAATGGAACCACAGGTCGAACAGTTTCAACCGTATCAGATACAATTTTGTCTACCTCATCAACGTAATCTGGATGAGTTACTGAAAGTACCTCATCGTGAACATTCATGTTTTGCACTCGCCAAGGTGCAATACCTTTGGGTTGTACTTGCCAAATTGCGCATTGCACCTTTTTCGTAATCTGAGCGCCAGTTCCTTGGATAACGTGATTACCCGCCGCTCGCTTATTTGATCCTTGAATCGTAAATGCCGCACCATACAATGCTGAAGAAACTGCTCCTGCTCCAGTTTGGAGTCTATCTCGACGTTGAACTTTGATTTTCAAATCACGCCAAACAGGAGGCATCTTAGATGCCAATTGATACAATGTTTTCACAATCATATTCTCTAGTGTAAAATATCTAGAGAATCCATACATTGTGTCAATCTTCTCAGCTGGCTCTGTATAATGAATCTTCGTTCCTATCGAACCTTCTTGTCTCAATGTGCCAAATTTATCGTGAATCTCTTTACGTCGTCGGCCAACACCCGGATAACGTTGACTAAATTGTTGAACAGCTCTCTCGGCTACATCAATCAGAACCGCCAATCTGCTTTCCAGTGTGTATGCTTCTGCTCCATACAACATTGCAAATACAGCAGATTTCGATCGTGTATATTTGTCGTCTTCAGTTCCCTTAGTAGCCTTGACTTCATCATAAGTCATGGGCGGATAGACGAACGTACCAAACAATCCATGAATAGCCTGTTGATCTGTCGATCCGCATTTCTGACATGTAAAACGCCGATTCTTAAGAATCATTCCTGGCGTTTTACATTTTTCACAAGTAAGAAGATCCTTTCTTAACTTTTCGTCGTTGAAGAAAGCTTCTGCAATTGTGACTTCAAATCCGTCAAAGTCGCCTCCACACAATTTATAACCCGGCCATGCGAGGGTAAATTGTCCTCGAACTGTTTTTGTCTTTTTGATTCCCTGAGCATTGAGCTTATGATCCCCGGACATTCTTGACGAGAGCGCTCCGATGACCTTAAAGCCAGCATGGAACCTGCCCGCCTGGAGGAGCTTATCATAGATTTCTTCCTCTTTGTCTACCTTACGAGCATCTAACACCATTTGAGCGCGAATAGATGCTGGATGCGGTACTTTTTCTGTTCCCTTGCATCGCGGACAATTTTTCTTTAGTATGTCTCTCTTAGGATCTTCGTCACTGATTACTAAGCAACCTGGACACGGCACTGTGAATTTACTAAGCTTCTCTAATACTGCTTTTTTAGTTGTTCTAGTAATCTCTTCAGCAGCATCCGACTTATTTGATACTTTGAGTGCTAATTGTTCTGTAGGAGACAGAACTTGATTAATGAATCTTTTAGCATCATTAGGTGCTGTTGGAATCTTACCACGAAATCCATTAATCGTTGTATATCGTCGCTCGTTACATGCTTTCTTTAATTCTTTAATACCTTCAATATCGATCGAGAATCCACGCCATCGAACCATACCTACCATGAAAGCAAGCACCGAATCGTCGTCGTCAAATTTAGGGCTACCGAAATACTTATACAAATTGCGAGTATAAGTAACGTCATCACCAGCATATTGACGAGCCGGCTCATAGAATGCCCAATGAGAAATATGATGTCTAATTACTTCCGGCCAAGTTCCTTTCCAACTACCTCTACGTCCACCCATTGCGGCAGCGAACGGAGCATATTGTGCTTCCTTAGGCCAGAATTTCTTATGTACTTCTATATGCCCAAATTTCAGAATCTTATCTTCAGGAATTTTTAATGCATCTGCTGCCAGAGCTTTTAAGCCACTCGATGGCGCAAACTTAACAACAATATCTTTCCAATCAGGATCAATATCGCCGAAAGAATCTTTTATATCCATAACTTGCCATTTTGGCAAGTCTTTCTTTTTACGTCTTGCAAAATAAATATTCTTAAATGGTATTCGCTTTTCTAATTCCTTTGCTAATGGACCAGCCAACACTGTCGGTATTCGTCTAATACGAATATCCTTGCGATCCATAGTCGATTGATATTCAGTCTTGCGTGCATGCAAGAAAACATCAAAACATTTCTGGGGCTTCAATACATCAGGATAATCTCTTGCAGCACTTTCAACTTCAGCAATATCATCTACATAATCTTCTAGTTCCGCTTTTGATTCTTGAAATTTTTGAGGTAAGCTCTTAAGCATGGTCCAAAACTTATAGACCATGAACCAATCGAATGATGCATTGAATGCCAGAATACCATCTGGATTATAACAAAAGAATTCAAATAATTCAACTACTTGCTTAGCACTCTTCTTCCAAAGATTCTCTAAATGAACCTCCCCGTCGCCTTGTGCCCATTGTAAAAGAACAGGTACTCCAGCTAATCCACATGTTTCGCAATCAATCGTGATGTATTGGTTGCTCATAATTTACCTTAATCTCAATTTCTTTTCCAATTAACTGTTCTATTGGGAGATTAAGAATCTTTGATACGCCTCTTATCCATTTATCTTCATTCCAAATACCAGATGATTCACATTCATTTCTCAATGAGTGCAATGCATCAAATTGATCTATGGTTACATAGAGTGTCATTCTACTTTCTCGTATGTGTTTCTAAATACCTCTGGCTTACATGGATAGTAATGAATCCCATCTGGCTCTCTTATTACATAATCTCCAGGTTCTAAGTAAGACTTTTGATTATGAATCGTTACAACCCAAGAAAACGTCCCATCAGTTTGAACACCTGGAATATTTTCTCCCGGATACCACTGTTCAGCTTCAACAATAATCGGCTTTTTACGGTACTTCATAATTCTACTCGTTGGGGTGTATCAAGATCAACAACTAAATGAACTCTATCTTCATGTCCAAAATTGGCTACTTTGTGCTTAAGCCAATATGGCATTGGACCGTACCAATGCCCAATTGGCATATGCCATTCTCCATCCTGTTCATCCCACCAGAACACATTCTTATTAGTAACAATTGGCAAATGCCAGCGTTCTACTCTTGGAGCCGATCCTTGTAACTTAGTTGATAATAATGTATCTGTATGTTCTGGAACAGATACACCTCCCGGCAAAATATTAATCATTAAATGCAAAGTCTTCTGCTTACGAAGATCACTAATCTCTGCAATTGCTTTTAATATGCTACCGAAGTTACCACTCTCTAATATTGATGGCATTCCACCACTAGGCGGAAAATACATTTCTACACCCGAATCATCCCGTTTCTTCGGCAACCACCTAATATCAGACATTATCTGCGTTAAGTCTAACTTCGTTGGGAGTGTTTGTCTCATCTTTCTTCCATCCTAATGATTTAGCTACTTGCAATACTTCCTTATAAGTTGGATATTTATTTTTTGTTTTGAATATATGACGTTCCATAGCTTTTATAAATTCAACTTCATCTTCTGTATAACGCGACCCACAAAATCCCGGAGACAAGGGGGATTTAGGTTGCGGCATTATTCTCTTCCACAAAGGGGCGTGGAGTTTCTTCTAGGTAAAGAACATCTACTATTAGATCACTATCAAATCTTTGACAAAACTCCATTCGTAGAAATGTTGATAATTTTTCCGTCAACTCTTCACGAGTCATCTTTGGCCCATTCAAAAATGTTATTTCTACCTTACCCATCATAAGTGTGATAATACCTCACCTATTGTTCTAACTCCAACTCTGAATTTCACATGACAATCTCGGAGCATAGTTATAATTTCGCTTAATTCCATAATTTCATCATTCGCGACATCTTCAGCCGAATTTCTTTTATTCTCTAAAATGATTTCTAATCTTTTGATTGCTTTGTCAAGTTCTACAGTTGGGAACATGTCTCACCATTAAATACAAAATGGGCATACAAACGCACTATAGCACGCAGTATGCCCAAATGGGAGAACATAATGTCATCACTCTCCTTAGTGGTATCCTGATTAATCAGGATTTTGGGTTGTAACTCAAGAGCCTGCCATCTTTACCTGTTCAACAGGTATTGGCCTTTTATTATAGGTGCGCTTGCATTGTTCACACCTATAATACATGCCGCGACGACCGCCCTTGATTCCACCATTCTCCGCCTTCATAGTTCCGCCGCAATGAAATTTGCAGCGGATCTTCACGTACTTCATATAGCCTCTTCTATGGCATATCTTAACTTGCTTCAGTTAAGATCGCCGCTGGGGCAGCAGCTTCATATAAATCCTTGGGAATCGCATACCGTTTTCCTTGCGATTCCGCAAACTCTTGTAAATCCCTATGTAAATCAAGTTCTGAAATATCCCCATTACTCCATGCCAAAACCCTGGTAACAATACATGGTCCTAGAGTATCTAACACATGACCTAACATCTCACCACGTTCTGCCTTATTTCTTTCTTTCCTTTTAAGTAAATTCTTTTTAGGCTTTTTCAATTTGATTGCTTTTCTTTCACCCCTTTCTTTTGATTCCTTAATCCTTCTAACAGCTTCAAATTGAAGTTCCTTAGATCCTAATGATGCAATATCCTTTACTTGTTCTTGCACAATAACTCCACCAGCAATTGCCTGTTGAATCTCTTCTGGCAGAGTTAATGCTGCAAATCGAATCTGTACCCAGCCGGGAGACTTATTAATCTTCTTCGACATATCCTTCAGAGTAACACCAGCATCCTTGAATTTCTTCAAGGCTATTGCCTCTTCCATAAGATTCAAATCTTTTCGATTAATATTTTCCACAAGATTAAGTGACATAGCATCTATGTCACTTAACCCTTCTTTAATCACCGCCGGAATCGTAGGCCAACCTAATTGCTTAAAAGCAGCATAACGGCGATGACCAATTACAATTCGATACTTATGCGGAGGATGCAATACATAAGGTTGAATAGTAATTGGTTGAAGTAATCCATTTGCTTCAATATTATTAGCTAAATCAACTACTGTTTTCGGATCAATTCGCCCACGACGGCAATTGAAATTATCGTCCGAATAAATTTCGGACATAGGAATCGATTTCGCTTCAGGTAACACATTTGACATCTTATCATCATACAATGATTTCTTGCTCATGATTATTAATCACAACCTCCGATTAATCAAATCTTTTTGACATCACGCCCACTATATCTATTGTAGCAAATGAAACGAGCGTTGTCAAGAAAATTCTCAAAAGATTTCGGATCAGTTCAGGAAAGATTGATTAATGATCAGCGAACAACCTCCTATGTGCGATGGAGCATAGGTAAGTTGTCGCTGATCATTAATCAATCCTGAAAGTAAGTTGACGCTTCCACTGGCACACATGGAATCTCACTCTCAGGATTGATTCATAATCCCCGGCTAGGGCGATATCTTCCCACAGGTAGAAGACTCCCCTAGCCGGGACTCAGTTAGAACAACTCCCGGTCAGTGTAAGGAGTCAGACCAGCGGAACTGAACACCAACCGGGAGTATTTCACATTGTTCTCTCTACAATCTTTTGCTGCATTTCGTGTCTAAGCATACCCATCGACATATGCATTAGATCACGCTTATTGTCAAGATTATCAATCACTTTGTCATCCGTTGGCAACAAACAAAGATCAAAGATTGAACAGCCTCTATTATGATCTGCACCGGGACGATGGATTCGATCCATACTTTGGGCACGATCTTCCCACTTGAAAGTATTGCTATAATATACAGCCATAGAAGATGCGGTCATATTCAATCCCATGCCGCCCGCACCTTGCTGTCCTATAAAAGCAATCTTCAATCCGTTGGTGCGATCATCGAATGTTCTCATAAGCTCTGTGGCACCGCCAGGAAGACTCGATTCCCAGCCTTTGCCATCAAGCTTAATGTATTGCCAGCCAGCGTTGATTACTACCCTGATGCACTTCTTAATAGATCCTTCAAAGCCTGCCCAAACAACTGCACGTCCTTCATCTTCATACTGATCTAACAGGTCAGCTAGCGCATCTTCCTTGGGGCTGTGTATTTCCTCGGTGGAACGTGTATACGTCGGTACTTTGCCTTCACGACACTCCGTGCAAGCAATCTTACGGGTTCCCCGAACAAACGGGTGATTTGCGACCCCAACGCGAACTCCTTCGTCATTGTATTCGATCCGCTTACCTTCAGCGATTTCTTCTTTTGTAAGCGGCGTGTCAGGATCAGCTTCGTCAAAGAACTCATCTACTAATTGTGTTCCGTGGCATGTCGGACAGAGAGCTTCTCCACTTTCTGTCTTAATATACTGAAATCCGTCTGACAATTCTCGACAACGAGTCAATGCTTCAATTGTTGAAGGAGAAGATGCAATAATCAATTCCATCGCTCGAAGTAGTTCGTCACTCGGCTTCAATCGAACTCGATGGAAAATCTTCTCCGGCAAATCTAAGCAATCCTTCTTGAATTGAACTAGAGCTAATCCTTTGAGTCGCCGATATAATCCAGCTACTTCATTTACAGATTTTTCGTAAGGATGATAATTCGGTAATCCTTCCGAAAGATCATGTTCAAGATTATTATGTTCAAATTCTCCACATACTTTGCACTTATCTTCATTATCGTACCATGTTTTAAGCTTAGGATATTGATTACCATCAAATCCATCAGCCTTAACAATAAGTGCAAGGCGATATTGAAACTTCTGTGGAGTGCCTTCTTTCAAGAAACCAGGACAAGCAACTTCAGCAAGATGCCACCAATCAACCGGATTCTTAGGAGCCGGTGTACCAGACATAAGAATGATTGCTGAATCACGACCCCAATCATCTCGAATACTATCTGCTATATGCTTGGCAGCTTTGCTACGTTGTGCAACAGCATTCTTAATTTTACTGCATTCATCAAATACAATACCGCGCGGCGCTTTCTTTCCATCCGGCCAATTTTCTACTTCCTTAATCAATGCTTCATAAGTAAGAAATTTAGGCCAACGCTTAGCCTTCCATTTTCCGAATTCAAGCTGAACAGCAACCAATGCAGATTTCGGGCCGACCCACCACCATTGATCGTCAAATGGAAGCCATTCCATCACCTCAATGGCGACCAGAGTTTTTCCGCAATTATGAACAGTAATCCCATTTGCTACAAAATTACGGTACGGATCTTGACAGACTATATCATAGACTCGACGATATCCTACTTCTTCAATTTTGATTATTTCATCTTCATAAGGTAGAAATTGTACCTTATCTCCATTATGAAGATTCTTATAATTAGTTAATCCATGTAGACTCTTATGAGAAGTATCTGTTTTCAACTCAAGATTTTCTGGACGATTGTCATGCTTAATTTCATTTATATGATGAACTACTTCATTTAGTTCAAGATAACGGCCAATCTTATCTTCCATAACAAGAATATGTTCATAGACACCACCTGTTGTCCATCGTGGATGTAATCCCTTATATCCACCTACCCGAACATATCCATCCTTATCAATCCACTTACCATTGCTGATAACCTTATCGCCAATTTTCAAATCTTTCAATGCAACATACTTATCATTACCAACACATACTTCATGATCATCAGTAAGAGCTACTTGCTTTCCTGATTTTGTAATCAAATTATAGACAATCTTGTAACCTTTGAACAAGACATCATTAATTCGATTTAGTCGGAATGTATCACCACAAAGGGAGCGAATATATGTGGGAATACTGCGATCCCACATTCTACCGTTATCAGTACCACCTCGCCATTTATAATACAGTTTCTCAAGAGTAAGTGAGAAACCTTTTCCAGCACGATTCAAATGTACAATTGCAGAACCATCAACACAGCCCATTTCTGCCGCAAGAATGCAATGTCGCCGCGTAATACAATGCTGAACACCTACAACCTGATGAGCATAGAGAGTTCGCTTTGATTCATAAGGCTGTAGGTCACAGTCATATGGAGCATATACATTGTTACCGAGAAGATACGACAACTGAAAACGATTACGGTTTGTATCACTAACTGACCATATTTTTCGGGGATTATCATCATATCCGTGCCATTTGGTTCCTTCCATTGCTTTCAATTCTAGTCGAAGGGCATCATTATAGCCGAAGCTAATTTCATAGCGTCCTTTGCTTCGCCCTTCTGCTGGTACATGAGTAATAACTCCTGGCACCAACCTTTTGTTCACACGAAACCGCACGTTTCCAGTTGCAATCATAATAGATCCTTGATTAACAATCATCCTGAATAACTAAGTTACCCATCTTAGGCAACTCAAACTAAGGCTTCAGCAATAGCTGTGCCAATATACTGATAGACAATCCATCGACCTTCAGTTATCCTGTTGGTCTTCCTATAATAGTGTACCACGTTATTCTTGCTAATAGTGGAAAAAGTATCACTAGGAATCGCTAGATAGATTCTTTTACCATCAATTAGCCCGCCCTTGAATTCTATGTACATGGTCAGTATCACTGGGGCAGGGCGAGTAGCTCGAACGTAGTGTCTGAAAAAGACCGCTTTTCATAACCTGAAAATATCTTTCCTAATCCTTGTTGCTCAAAGATCATTTGAACCTTATTTGCAAACATTCTTAACTCTAGAGAAACATGATATCTTGCTAATGTGATTATTGATCTATACCATTGGTCTAATGTTCCATGAATAAATGCACTCATCATAAGGTTACTTACTGTTTTCTGACATGTAAAGATTAAATCCGTATTTTGCATCAATTCAAACAATGTTTGTTCTGTCGCAATACACAAGAATGTAAATGAAAGAAATCTAATCATCCCTTCAGGATCACAAATATCTACATGTGGATTATCATTTTGCTTTTTGTATTGACCTAACAAGGCTAGAAAGCCTTGATAAGTTTTTACTGGAATGTTTTTCTCGTCAAGTTTTTCAGTTAAATTATAAGGCATTGCATGATGCAATATCGTTAGTATTGTATCATAATCAATTGCAGGCTTAGAAATTAAGGATATTTGTATCATGGGAGATAATGGGTAGGGACTATTAAGTCCCTACCCTGATTGTGTTCAGCACCAGTCCTGAATCAATCGAAACCCATTAACGTTCCCTTTCACCAGCCGTAGCAGCGGCTTCAGCGACCGCGCCGGTATCCAAACCCTCGACGGTCTTTTCCTCTGGATTATTGAACTTATCCGCCTCTTCACGAACTTTGTCCAATCCAGGGAGCATATCTTGAGACATGGGAGTGGAACAGGGATAACACTTCGGAGCATGCCACTTGTAGCTCTTGTTATTAACAAGAACAACCTTAATCGTGGCAGGCTTGCCAAGCAAGGGCTTCAAATGACGTGCTTCCCTTCGAGCGGTCTTGCTGCCCATAAGAAATGTCGCAAAGCACTTTTGCTGGAATATCCAAACAAGATACTCTGGACCAAATAGACACTTGGAGTCCTTCTCCTCACTGTCTAGCATAATTTGCTTAAAATCAGGATGCTGAGGATTAAAGACCGATTCTACTGCACCCTCTTCTAATCGCATAGCTTTGGATCGCCATGCAATCGGAAGAATGTTAACCACAGCGCCCAAAGGCTCGAACTGATCCTTACCCCTCACCAACGCATAAGTACCAATCTGAATCTTCCCTTCCTTCACGGCGTCACTATTACCGCCGAACAATTGAAGGCGAGGAAGGAATCCACCAGCATTACTGATTTCGTCAAAGACTTCATCAGTAGCATACTGACTGACTCCCAATTCCTCAATAGGAATCAATGTACCATTCTCAGTCGCATTGGCGGCAGCAACCTCAGTCCCGTAGGCAAGCACGAAAGTCTTCATCTTTTCACCTGAATCCTTAAATTTCGGATCTGACCTGATCCTCGATGTCTGGATCTACCTGATCACGAATCAAGTTGATCAATAGCTCTTGCGTCCACGCCTCGAACCACGTCGAGTACCGCGCGAAAGCGAAGGGCCAGTAGCAGGCGTCAATTTACCGACGCTGACGCCATACGTCTTCACCATCGTCTTAGGAACCTTCATGGTGTTAACACCCGAAAGATTCGCCTTCTTACTAGGCATCTCTACCTCCTGGGCCAAAGGCCCGTTAGCTAGGGCATAGCCCTCTGTTAATCGCCTTCATCCGGTCGGCCGGTATTAGAAGGCGGACGCTGGACGATCTTGTCTCCCTGCATCTTCTTTTTATTTTCAGGCTTCCTAGTATCCTCAAGCTTATCGATCGGAATAGGCGGTTCCGATACAGAATCTTGTGTCCTAGGAATACCTACAGGGCCAGTTTGATTAACACCCTTCGAGCCAAGAGCAACTGTAGTATCGTCAGAATCTTTCGCAGGCTCTTGCTCAGTTCGACCTTGCTTAACGGGCACCTTTGGCGGTGCCGGTGCCGGAGCCGGTTCCTTTTTTGGCGGCTCGGCCTTTGCTGGCTCCGGCTTTTTTGGCGGCTCGGGGCTTTTGGGTACTGCTGGTTTGTGGGGTTCGGTCATTTTTCTTTCCTCTCGGGGCCATGATTATTAATCTCCATAATTGAGAAACAAGTGATAACTAGGAAACGGATGGGCGGGCGATGACCCATCCGGTATAATCATGCTGTCGCAGCTTCCTGCTCTGCACGCAGCTTGGCCGCTTCCTCAGCAGCGGTCTTCTGCTTCTGCTCGGCACGCTCCAAGGCGCGCTTCTTCTTCTTCTCCTCAGCCTCAGCCTTCTCCTTCTCGTGCTTATTAATCTGCTCTTGCCGAGACTGCGGATCAAGATGGCAGCACCAGGCAATAGCAAGATTCCAAGCATCTGTCGGAGTCTTGACATTATTGGCAGCAAGAAGGCCAGAGCCGATTGCCTTCTTCTCAAGTTCCTCCTTGACTTCGCCCCACTTGCGCTGATGAGCGACCGGCTCGAACTGAGGCGGATTGGCCTGGCGACCCTGACGACGAGCGTCCTTGATTTCCTTAACGCGAGCAGCAACCGTCGGAGTGAACTCGCCAGGTTGCATCGTCATCGCTCGCTCAAGATAGGCATCCTGCTCCTCCGGCGGAATCTTGGCAAGCTCGTAGGCATTAGACAGCTTAATCTTACCCTCATCGACAAGCTCATGAAGATTTTGATTAAGCTTCAAAAGACCAAATCGCTTGTACAACCACTCCTGAGTACAAGCCAACCTCTTAGCAAGCTCACCAACAGTCATAAGCGGATTACGAGACATAAGCCGCTCAAGCTGCTTGGTGTACTCCATCGGCTTGGTATCGATCTTGTGCAGGTTGCCGACGATCTGCACTTCCTCCGCCTCAGCCTGATCGACATCAATAATCTGAGCCGGGATCTCCTTCAGGCCGGCATCCATCGCAGCATTATAGCGATGCAAGCCATCGACCAGGCCATAGATAGTCTCACCATTTTCGGGATCAGTAATCTCCCGGACTACGATCGGATTAAGAATCCCTTTCTCTCGAACAGACTCAACCAATCCAAGATACGCTTCAGAATCGCGATTCACTTCGCGGAGTGCAACCTGATTCTCCTTAATCTTATTAAGGGGAATCACTCCTACTCGGGGATGCCCATTCTCTTCCTGTTTCGATGCGGTCTTCGTGGCAGCAGTAGCCATAACTCAGTAACCTCGGTAAGTGTATAAGAGACACAGACACAGACGCCAACGCTAGAACTTCTTCATTCGCACCTCCTGTTAAAACAACTTTGGAGTGTATCCCACCTATCTCCCCCGATACACCCCAAAGTTGATTCCTAATCTGTTTTAACTGGTCGGACCACTTTTTGATTACTAATCCGACACTGCCATTAATCAAATCTTTTCTTGACGTGCCGCGTCCCCTGGCAAGACGGCTCGCCCTATATACTTGAACCGCGCCGCGGCCCGAACTTCTCACGAAAAGCAAGTTTTTCTTCTTTTTGAAAGTTCAGAAAGACAAACAGTCACAATCCCTATTTGCCCCATAAGCAAGAGGGGAGGGGAGGGGAGAAAAAAGATATAGCCGAATAAAGGCGCGTATGCGCGTATGCGCACGCGAAACACCCGGCCGCCCGGCTCGGCGCCCGGCCGCCCGGCCGACAAGAAAAAAGTCGGATTTCGTGAGAAGTTCAGGCCGCGGCGCGGTTCAATAATAGGGGTAGATGCGCGAGCGTACACTCATACTGAACGAGTGTACACTAACAAAAGATTGATTAACTGATTAATAATCAAATGGTCTGACCAGTGATTAGGATTAGGAATCAAAATGAAACTCTTCCATGTATATATTTGGGGCGTCTATCACATTATAAGAGCAAGAGATATTGATTCAGCAATCAGTATCTTGTTAGGAGATCATCCAAGACATAACTATTCGACAGAATATGACAAAATAAAAGATCAAATCGAAGAAATTCCCATTGAAGGCCCCGAGG
>Ga0111538_10000447_pt1 | contig 54585 bp, 48 predicted proteins | sample SoiMethybrSBSTD1_FD_79669 | JGI IMG/M metagenome (GOLD analysis project Ga0111538, IMG submission 79669) | Bulk soil microbial communities from a Populus tree surrounding site in Tennessee, USA - Soil MetaG P. TD hybrid SBSTD1 (version 2)... | ecosystem: Environmental > Terrestrial > Soil >... | reverse complement strand
TCTCGGGGTCTCTCGTCTCCACTGCAGGTCCTCGCGCGCATCCATTACCGGCGCGCTGCGGTACACAGTTCGCCTCGAGACCCCGAGAATCTCTGCGGCGACTGCCGGTGCGCCTCCGGAGACGCGATTTCGCCGAAAGGCACCGGCTTGCTCCTGCGGCGAACCGGCGAAGGAAACATCAAAGGCTGCGGACGTCGGGTACCGAAGGTTCCGCCACCGTCCGCCCCCGGCTTGCACGTTCTTCGAGCCTCCGCCCGTTCGATGTGCATCGCGTTGAAGCTCGCATGGCAGCACTTCGGTGTCCGCAACTCGAGGCGTACATTCGATGCCCGCCCCAAAGAGCCGGTCAGGCCTCTCGGCGAAATCAGTGCACCGCAGGGGCGAGCAATTTCCTCGGCGGTTCACTGAACCGCCGATACCTCCAGAAAAGATTTCTTGAGCCCCGAGGAGCGCCATTCGCCGAGAGGCCTGACGGCTCAGAAGGCGGCGAGCTTTGCGCTCGTCCTTGACCCTACGGTTGCCGCTAATTAGTGTGCGACCAAAGACCGGATCCCAGCGGAGGGGTTGACGGCGTGTTTGAACGGTTCCGGCGAAATCGAAAACCCAAGAGTGAGAGTCCAACCGGAAACTCGCGAGATCGGGTCGAGGCCGAAAAACGGGTGCGAGGCCGGGGCGCGCGCATCGCGGAAAACTGGAAGAGCCTGGCCGAAATCTATTCTGCGACGGGCGATTACGCCGCCGCGTTCGGGGCTGCCCTCAAGTACGCGGAGCTTTCTCCAGATGAGCCCCAAGCAGCTTTCGCCGCTGGCGTCGCCGCGCGAAAGAAAGGTGCGCTTCCGGAAGCTCTCGATTTCTTCGCGCGTTGCGTCGCCCTCGATCCCAACAATCCCGAAGCGTTGACCCAATACGCCAAGGCGATGGATCTCGCCGGAATGTTCGATGAGGCGGTGGAGATGCATCGCCAGGCGATTCGCCTCGATCGGTCTTCGGCCGAAGCGTATTACCACTTGGGTGTGACCTACGCGCGCGGCGACCAAGACGATCTGGCCAGAGATGCGTACGAGCAAGCGCTGCGCTTTGATCCGACGTTTGCTCATGCGCACGGCAACTTGGGAGTGCTTTTGGATCGCCGCGGCGAATTCGAACGCGCCGTCGAAGCGTTCCGGCGCGCCATCCAATTGGAGCCGGAACGCGCCGAGTGGCATTCGAATTTGGGCGCGCTCTACGGAGAACACGATCTCTTCGACGATGCGATCGAAGAGTTCACGACCGCGCTGCGCCTCGATCCGGAAAACGCCGAAGCGCGATTCAACTTGGGGATCGCGTACTTGGATCGTTGTCTGTTCGATCGGGCGATCGAAGAGCTGCGCCGCGCGAGCGAGATCGATCCCGAGAACCCGCGCAGCCACTTCCATCTCGCTGAGGCGTATCAGAAAAAAGGTGTGTACGACAAGGCGGTGCGCGAGGTGAAAGCGGCGCTCTCCCTCACGCCGGACGATCCGCGCTGCTACTATCTTCTGGGATGCGTGTACAACAAGATGGATGCTGTCGATGAAGCGATCACGGCGTTCGAGCGCTCCATCGCCTTGGAGCCGGACAACGGCCGGGCGTATTACTTTCTCGGCATCGCCCTCGACAAGAAAGGAAATGCGCGCGAAGCACGCGACGCATACCGCCGCTCCGAAGAGCTCTTGGCCGAGGCGTGATTGACGCGGCTCCGGCGGAAAATCCATGACATCCGCTCATCCGGAAGGGCCGCGCTCATTCCTTATTTGACCGCCGGAGATCCTTCCATCGCGGAGACTCTTTTGCTGGCCGACGCCGCGGCGCGAGGCGGCGCGGACTTTCTCGAGCTGGGCATTCCCTTCTCCGATCCACTGGCCGACGGTCCCGTCATCCAACGCGCAGCGGCGCGCGCCTTGGCCGCCGGCACCCGGGTGGAACATGCGCTCGAGTGCGCAGCGCAGATTCACGATCGCTCGGGCATCGGCGTCATTTTCATGACGTACTTAAATCCCGTTCTGGCGTACGGTTGGGAGCGTTTTGCGCGCCGCGCGGCGGAAGCCGGCGTGTTGGGAATCATCCTGACCGACGTCCCCGCCGAAGAAGCGCCGCCGTTTCTGGAGCAAGCTCGCGCCTTGGACTTGGCCACGATCTTTCTCGTGGCTCCCACTTCGGAGGAACGCCGCATTCGCCAGACTTGCGAGGTGACGACCGGCTTCGTGTATTGCGTGTCGCGGCTTGGTATCACCGGAGAGCGCGAATCGATGTCCACCGCGTTTCGCCCCGTCTTGGAAACGGTGCGCGCGGTCTCCGATCTTCCCATTGGATTGGGATTCGGAATCTCCACTCCCGAGCATGCGCGCCAAGCGGGTGAGCTCGCCGACGCCGTCATCGTGGGGAGCGCGCTCGTGCGCGTCGTGGAAAAGGCGGACTCGGCCGCGTCGCGGGCCCGCGATCTCGAAGCCGCGGTCCGCGGCCTGCGCCAGGCTTTGGAAAGCCCGCGCGGATGACGTGGGTGCAAAGCACAGGGCCGTCGATCCTGCTCGGGATTCTTCAGGGAATCACGGAATTCCTTCCCATCTCCAGCGACGGGCACTTGGCCTTGGCCCAAAGCATTCTCGGAATGAAGGACACTGGGCTCGCGTTCATTCTGCTGGTGCATGCGGGTACGTTGCTCTCGATTGTCATCGTGTTTCGCCGCCAGGTGAGCGAGCTGGTGCGCGGCTTGATCTCGCTGCCGGCCGCTCTCGGCAAACCGCCTACAACTTGGAGCGAGTCGACGCGCCTTGCCGGGCTCGTGATCTTGACGACTCTTCCCGGCGCGATCGCCGGGCTTCTGTTCAAAGATGCAATCGAGAAGATGCTCAGTAATCTCGTTGTGACCGGCGTGTTCTTTCTGGTGAGCGGGACGATTCTCGCGCTCACCAAATGGGCGCGCACCGGGAACGATGACGTGAATTGGAAGACTGCGCTATGGATCGGATTGGCGCAGGCCGCTGCGATCTTGCCGGGACTTTCGCGATCCGGCTCCACGATCGGCATGGCGATTCTGTTGGGCGTGCAGCGCGCACGAGCAGGGGAGTACTCCTTCATCGCCGCCGTGCCGATCGTGCTGGGCGCGGTCTTGCTGGAGGTTCCCGACATCATGCGCCAATCCACGGACGCCGGACTGCTTCCGATGGTGCTCGCCTTCCTGGCTTCCTTCGGGGTCGGATGCTTGGCGTTGCTCTGGCTCTTACGGGTCATTCGCCACGGGCGCTTTCACTGGTTCGCGCCGTATTGCTTTCTCATCGGAATCGTGACGCTCTTGATCGCGCGATGAGGCCTTGCGGGATGGGTGTTACACTGCGCCCGAAGGGGTTCCGCATGCTTCGAATTCTCTGGCTCGTGCTCGCGGCGGCGATCGCGACTCCGGCCTTTGCCCAATCCAAGATCTCCGTCGAAGGCGGCCCCATGATTCCGCTCGGCGAATTCAACGACTGGGCGGATGTGTCCTGGTGGGCCGGTCTGCGCGGGGAGCTGCGCGGCACCGATGAGGCGACCGGGAAGCCGAAGTCCCTTTCGGCGTACGTGCGTGCCGCCTACTCGGAAATGTCGTTCGATACGGGGTGGGAGGAGTTCTTCGCGCGCAACGGCCCCGATGAAGACGCGTCTTTCTTGATGGGCAGTGCCGGAATCCGTACTTATTGGCTCGCGACCCCTCTCTTCCTGCAGGCCGGGGCGGGATATCTTCGCTTCGACCCTCCGGACGATAACGACGGGTTAAACGGCCTGATGTTCGAGGGGGGCATCGGGTTCTCGCTTCCGTTCAAAATGATCCACGGCGAGGCCGTGGCCTTGATGCACGAAACGCTCCTGGATACCGAGAGTGGGTTCGGAGACGAGGACCTTCCGTTCTTGACGGTGGCGGCGGCGATTTCCATTCCCCTTTGATGGTGTCCCGTCTCAAAAATCCTGCGCAGATCGCCCCCGAGGGCACGAGAGAGGAAACATTGTCGACGTCGGTGATTCGCATCCTAGGAGCGCGGGAGCACAACCTCCAAGATCTGGACGTTACGCTTCCCCGCGATCGCCTCATCGTGTTCACCGGGCTCTCCGGTTCGGGGAAATCTTCGCTCGCCTTCGACACGATCTACGCCGAAGGACAGCGCCGCTACGTGGAGAGCTTGTCGGCCTACGCGCGCCAGTTCTTGGGGCAGATGGACAAGCCCGACGTCGATTCGATCGAAGGACTTTCGCCGGCGATCTCTATCGAGCAGAAGGGCGCGACGCGCAATCCGCGCTCCACGGTCGGCACGATCACCGAGATCTACGATTACTTGCGATTGCTTTACGCGCGAGTCGGAAAGCCGCACTGCCCGAATTGCGGGCGCCCGATCGAGCCGCAGACCATCGATCAAATGGTCGATCGCGTACTGGCCTTGGGCGAAGGCACGAAGGTGCAAGTACTGGCGCCGCTCGTGCGCGCGCGCAAGGGCGAGCACGAAAGCGTGCTCCGAGCCGCGCGCAAAGATGGCTTCGTGCGCGTGCGCGTCGACGGCGAGATCTTGGACATCGAGCGCGTTCCCAGTCTGGACAAGAAGCGCAAGCATTCGATCGAAGTGGTGGTCGATCGGCTCGTCGTGAAGGAAGGAATCCGCCCGCGCGCCGCTGATTCCATGGCGACCGCGGCGCGCACCGGCGAAGGCACCGTCGTTCTGCAAATCCAAGGCAGGCCGGATCTGGTTCTCTCGGAGAAGTTCGCCTGCGTGGAGTGCGGAACAGCGCTCGGGGAAATCACGCCGCGCCTCTTCTCGTTCAATAGCCCGTTCGGGGCGTGCCCGGAGTGCAATGGACTCGGTAGCCGCATGACCGTCGATCCCGCGCTCGTCATTCCCGATCCGTCTCTTTCCATTCAGCACGGCGCGATCCATCCGTGGCGCGATGCGAAGACGAGCTGGTATCGCTTGATGCTGAAGTCGCTGGCCAAGCATTTGGGTTTCAAGCTGGATCAGCCTTGGAAGAGCCTTCCAGCAAAAGTGAAGGAAGCCATTCTCCACGGCACGGGAGAAGAAGTGGAATTCACGTGGGAAGGCCAGCGCTCGACCGGGACGTATCAGGCTCCGTTCGACGGCGTGATCCCGAGCTTGGTGCGCCGCCATCGCCAGACCGAGAACGATCGCGTGCGCTCGCAGATCGAGGAATACATGCGCCACTCGGAATGCCCCGAGTGCCAGGGAACGCGCTTGAAGCCGGAGAGCCGCGCGGTGCGCATCGAGGAAAAGGGGATCGCCGAAGTCACCGCGATGCAAGTCGACGAGCTGCGCGGATTCTTTCGCTCGCTCCACTTGGGAAAGCGCGAACGTGAGATCGCCGCGCCGATCTTGAAAGAGATCGGGGAGCGGCTCTCGTTTCTGGGAAATGTGGGCGTGGGCTACCTGACGCTCGATCGCAGCGGCAATTCTCTCTCCGGCGGCGAAGCGCAACGCATTCGCTTGGCGACGCAGTTGGGCTCGAGCTTGGTCGGCGTTCTGTACATTCTCGACGAGCCCTCCATCGGGCTGCACTCGCGCGATCATCATCGCCTTTTGGAAAGCCTTCTGAAGCTGCGCGATCTGGGCAACACCGTGCTCGTCGTCGAGCACGATCGCGAAACGATGCTGGCCGCGGATTATCTCGTGGACTTGGGGCCGGGCGCGGGAAGATTAGGTGGACGCATCGTGGCGCAAGGAACTCCGGCGGAAGTGATGCGCACTCCGGAGTCTTTGACCGGCCAGTATCTCTTGGGAACGCGCTCCATCTCCGTTCCTCCGGCGCGCCGGGAAGCGCAGCGCGGTTTTCTCATGATCGAAGGCGCTGCTGAAAACAATTTGCGCGAAATCGACGTGCGCATTCCCTTGGGACAGTTCGTATGCGTCACCGGCGTCTCCGGATCGGGGAAGTCCACGCTCGTGAACGAGATTCTGGCCAAGGCCGCCGCACAGAAGCTGCAAGGCGCGCGCGCGCTGCCCGGCAAGCACAAGAGCATCACCGGGCTCGAGATGGTCGACAAGGTGATCAACATCGATCAATCGCCGATCGGGCGCACGCCGCGCTCGAATCCCGCGACCTACACCGGGGTGTTCACCGACATTCGCGATCTCTTCGCGCAGACGAAGGAAGCCAAGGTGCGCGGGTATGCGCCGGGGCGCTTCTCGTTCAACGTCCGCGGCGGGCGCTGCGAAGCATGCGAAGGGGATGGGCTCGTGCGCATCGAGATGCACTTTCTCCCCGACGTGTTCGTGAAGTGCGAAGAATGCCAGGGTGCTCGTTACAATCGCGAGACGCTGCAGATTCGCTACAAGGACAAGACGATCTCCGACGTGTTGGAGATGACGGTGGACGATGCCCGTGAATTCTTGGCGAACATCCCGCGCATTCGCACGAAGCTCGACATGCTCTCGCAAGTGGGCTTGGGCTACATCCACTTGGGGCAGTCCGCGACGACGCTCTCCGGCGGCGAAGCGCAGCGTGTGAAGCTCGCCACCGAGCTGGCCAAGCGCGGCACGGGTGGCACGCTTTACATCCTGGACGAGCCCACGACGGGCTTGCACTTCGAGGACATTCGCAATCTTTTGGGAGTGCTCCAGCTTCTCGTCGATCGCGGGAGCACGGTCGTGGTCATCGAGCACAACTTGGACGTCGTGAAGACCGCGGACCATGTGATCGATCTGGGGCCGGAGGGAGGCTCGGGCGGGGGAGCGATCGTCGCCGAGGGGACGCCGGAGGAAGTGGCGCGAGTGGCCGCATCCCATACCGGGAAGGCGCTTCGCGAAGTATTGTGCGAGCCGGAGAAGGAATCGCGGCGCGGCAACGGGCGCGGGTCAGCGCGGGAGTTGACCCCTTCCCGGGGCAAGGCTAACCTCAAGCTCGTATGAAACACGCTCCCAGCACAACGAATCTTCCCTTCGTCAAGGAAGAGCTCGATCGCCTTCGCGAATCCGGGCTGTACAACGAAGTTCCCACGCTCGGATCCGCGCAGGGATCGTGGATCGAGGTCAACGGGAAGCGCGTCCTCAATCTGTGCTCGAACAATTATCTCGCTCTGGCGAATGATCCACGGCTCGTTGAAGCGGCCAAGCGCGCGATCGACGAGTACGGCATTGGCCCGGGAGCGGTGCGCTCGATTGCCGGCACGATGGACTTGCATGTCGAGCTGGAAAGGAAGCTCGCGGCGTTCAAGGGCGCGGAAGCGGCGATCTCAATGCAGTCTGGATTTCTCGCCAATCAAGCGACGATCCCCAACGCATGTCCGGATGCCGAAGACGCGATCATCACCGATGAATTGAATCACGCGTCCATCATCGATGCGGCCCGGCTCACCAAAGCGCGGCGCCTCATCTATCGCCACAATGACATCGCCGATTTGAAGGCGAAGCTGGCCGATGCCAAAGGCGCGCGGCGCAAGCTCGTGGTGTCGGACGGCGTGTTCTCGATGGACGGAGACATTGCTCCTTTGCCGCAGATCGTGGAAGCGGCCGAGGAAGCGGGTGCCATGGTGATGGTCGATGACGCGCACGGCGAAGGCGTGCTCGGCAAGCATGGGCGCGGCATCGTGAACCATTTCGAATTGGAAGGGCGCGTGCATTTCGAGGTGGGCACGCTCTCGAAGGCGTTCGGCGTGGTCGGCGGATTCATCAGCGGCGACGCCGAGACGATCGATTTTCTGCGCCAGAAGGCGCGGCCGTTCCTGTTCTCTTCTGCTTTGACGCCGCCCGACGTGGCGGCGGCGATCGCGGCGGTGGACATTCTTTCGGAATCGGACCTCTTGGTGAAGAAGCTGTGGGAGAACACGGCCACGCTCGTTCGAGAAATGAAGGCGATGGGTTTCGACACCGGCGTCACCGCCACACCGATCGTGCCGGTGATGTTGGGCGAAGCGCCCTTGGCCCAGCAGTTCTCGAAGATGTTGTTCGAGCGCGGCGTGTTCGCGAAATCGATCGGTTTTCCGACGGTACCGCGCGGCAAGGCCCGCATTCGCGTGATGAACTCGGCCGCGCACACGCGCGACGACTTGGGCTTCGCGCTCGACGCGTTCCGCGAAGTAGGGAAAGCTCTCGGCGTTTTGAACTAATCCGGCGCCAGGGCGGGAAGATGGAGGCGGAATGCGCATTCTCATGATTCATGCGAGCGAGTTCTCGTTTTCCGTGACCCAGGAAACTTCGGTCGCGGCGGCGGCGCATGACTTGAAAGATGAGGATCGCCAAGGAAAGTCCGGCGATTCCCTCGTGTGCTTCGTGTCGGTCGAGAAGAAGGACGAGGACAATCCCGCGAACGTCGTCGCCGAAGCGCAGCAGAGAATCTTGTCGCACTTCCTGCAACTGAAGCCTGACACGCTGTGGATCTATCCGTACGCGCACTTGTCTTCCGATTTGGCCGCGCCGCGCCACGCGCAGCGCATTCTCGATGAGCTCTATCAGTCGTTCGGGCCGGCCGGGATCAAGGATCTGCGCAAGGCGCCGTTCGGCTATTACAAGGCGTTCCAGATCCAGGCGAAGGGGCACCCGCTCTCGGAGATGGCCATCACCGCGACCGGCCAAGGTGTGAAAGCGACCGACGCCGATGCCGGCGAATCGAAGGCCATCGCTGCGGAAAAGAAACTGAAGTCGCGGCGCTACATCGTTTCACCCGACGGCAAGGAAGTGGAAGCGTCGGAAGTGGATCTCTCCAAGCAGCCGCTCTTGAAAAAGCTCTTGGCGTACGAGACCACCGGCACTCGCGTGTCCGAAGACGAGCCGCCGCACGTGAAGCTCATGCGCTCGCATGAGCTCGTGGATTACGAGCCGGGCTCCGACGCGGGGAACTTCCGCTGGTATCCCAAAGGACACCTGATCAAGAGCCTCATGGAAGAGCGGGTCAACAACGTCATGCAACGTTACGGCGCGATGCGCGTCGAGACGCCGATCATGTACGACTATTTGCATCCGAACTTGGCGAAGTATCTGGACCGCTTCCCCGCGCGGCAGTACGTCTTGAAGAGCGAGAAGAAGGAATACTTTCTGCGCTTCGCGGCGTGCTTCGGCCAGTATCTCATCAAGCACGACATGCAGATCAGCTATCGCCAGCTGCCCGTGCGCCTGTATGAACTGACCCACTACTCGTTCCGCCGCGAGCAGACCGGTGAGCTGGCCGGGCTGCGCCGGCTGCGCACGTTCACCATGCCGGACATGCACACGCTCTGCCGCGATGTGGAGCAGGCCAAGGAAGAATTCATCCGGCAATTCGATCTGTCGCAAGAGTGGATGACCGATCTCGGCCTTCCCTACGTGACCGCAGTGCGTGTGGTGAAAAGCTTCTACGAAGAGCATCGTGACTTCGTGCACGAGATCGCGCGCAAGACCGGCGCGCCGATCCTTCTCGAAGTGTGGGAAGAGCGCTTCTTCTACTTCGTGTTGAAGTTCGAGTTCAACGTCATTGACAACCACGACAAGGCTTCCACGCTGTCCACGGTGCAGATCGACGTGGAGAACTGCGGCCGCTTCGACATTCACTACACCGACGACCAAGGCGAGAAAGCCACGCCGTTGATCCTGCACGCCTCGATCTCCGGCTCGATCGATCGCAACGTGTATGCACTTTTGGAGCACCAGGCACTGCGCATGAAAAAGGGCGAGAAGGGACTGTTCCCGTTCTGGCTCGCCCCGACGCAGATCCGCTTCATTCCCGTTTCCGACTCGCATGTTCCGTTTTGCGAAGAGCTGGCGCTCGACTGGCCGTTTCGCGCCGACGTGGACGATCGCGCGCTCTCCCTGGGGAAGAAGATTCGCTTCGCCGAGCAGGAATGGGTGCCGTTCATCGCCGTCATCGGTGACAAGGAAAAGGACGGCGGCGAATTCCAAGTGCGCGTGCGCGGCGAGGAAGATTTCCACGGCAATCGGGAAGCGCTCATCGCCAAGATGAGGCAGATGGCCGGCCAGCAACCCCAGCGCGGCCTCAACACTCCGCGGATGCTTTCGGCGCGTCCCATCTTTGTGGGGTGAGACACCTCCACCTCCATCCGTCGACGCGGTTGAATGTTGACCTCGGGAAAGAGGGCAACGCATAGTCCACAGCGATTCACGCGCTTCCAAGAAGGCGTGCCGGATTCGTTCTCGTCACGAGGGAGACGCAGGATGAGAGAGTCCGCTGAATCAAGCCGCGTCGATGTGGTCCGGGCGACGCTTGTGGGCATGTTCGCGGCGATGCTTCTCCTCATTGCCATCTACATTGGCAGCCGCGGGCTGAAGGACTTCGACACCGCTTTGGTTCCCTATGCCAGCGCCTCTGTCTTTGCGACCTTTGGAATCGCTTATCGGTACTCGATGTGGCTGCGCCGGCCGCCGACCCGCCTTTACTGGCACCGAGGGTGGCAGCTCTTCCTTTCACCACGCCACCTTCCCGGCAATCTTGTTCGACTGCTGCGATTGATGTGGGACAACGTTCTCGCGCAGAAATTCATCGAGCGCCGCTCGCCGCTGCGCTGGGCCGCGCACGCCGGCATCTTCTGGGGATGCATCCTGGCCGCCGCCGTGACGTTTCCGCTCTCATTCGGGTGGGTTCGATTCGAGAACGCACGCGACTCGCAGAAGATGTATGAGGCTTACCTATTTGGAATCCGAGTCGGCGAATTTCCGCTGGGGACGATTCGCGCCGAGCTCACGTTCAACATTCTCGTGATCTCCGCGTTCTTGGTCATCGGCGGAGTCTTCTTGGCACTGTGGAGGCGGGCCCGCGATCGCGGCGCACTCGCTGTGCAGCAGTTCTCAAGCGATCTTCTGCCGCTCATTCTTCTCTTCGCGATTTCGGCGACTGGACTTCTGCTCACCGTTTCCGCGCGCTTCCTTCACGGATTTCACTACGGCTTCCTGGCGCAGTTCCATGCCGTGACCGTGATCTTCACGCTCCTCTTTCTTCCGTTCGGCAAGTTCTTCCACATCTTCCAGCGCCCCGCTCAGCTGAGCCTGGAGTACTACCGGCGCGCTGGCGCGGAGTTGGGACCTGCGACCTGCATCCGCTGCGGGCAGACGTTCGCCTCCAAGCTCCACGTGGAAGATTTGAAGAGCGTCGAAGCGCAGCTCGGAATCCAGTACGAAATCGGGCCCGGCGTTCACTATCAAGACGTTTGCCCGCAATGCCGCCGAAGAAACTTCGCGCTCATCCAGGACCGCCTTCTTCAATCTGCTCGACGCCCCGAAGCTCGGACGGAACACTAGATGGCCAAGCTCCCGATTCCCGTCGAGCAACTCGTGCAGCGCTTCGGGCCGCACCGAAACGACGTGCCCGCCGGCGGATGGAAAGCAACCGGCACGCCCGATCAACTCGTGAAGACGCACTGCTGCTTCTGCGGGCAGCAGTGCGGAATCCAGCTCAAGGTGAAGGACAACAAGGTCATCGGCTTCGAGCCCTGGGAAGAATTCCCGTTCAATCGCGGCAAGCTCTGCCCCAAGGGTGTGAAGCGCTACATGCAGAACGAGCACCCCGATCGACTCCTTCATCCGCTCGAGCGCGTTGAAGGTCAGGGATTTCGAGAAGTGAGCTGGGAGAGCGCGCTCGATCGCACGGCGAAAGAGATGCGCCGCATTCAGGAAGCGTACGGGCGGGACGCATTCGGAATCCTTTCCGGTTCATCGCTCACCAACGAGCGCGCCTACGTGGTGGGCAAGTTCGCTCGAGTCGCTGTGCGGACGGCAAACATCGACTACAACGGGCGCCTTTGTATGGTGTCGGCCGCGGCGGCATCCAAGAAAATCTTGGGCATCGATCGCAGCGCCAACGCCTGGAGCGACATCCGCGCGGCGCAAGCGATCTTGATCGCAGGCTCGAACATCGGCGAATGCGCACCGATCACTACCGACTACATTTGGGATGCGCGCGAGCGAGGCGCGAAGATCATTCTGCTCGATCCTCGCATGACTCCGGTGGCGCGGTCGGTCGACCTTTTCATTCCCGTTCGGCCCGGCGGCGACATCGGAATCTTCAACGGGATGCTTCACGTGATGATCGAACGCGGCTGGATCAATCACGAATTCATCGCCGCGCACACCACTGGCTGGGATGCGTTGGCCGAGTCCCTGAAAAAGTACACGCCGGAGTATGCGGCGAAGATCGCCGGCGTTCCTCCCGCGATGATCGTGAAAGCCGCGGAGATCTGGGGGCCGGCCAAGACGAGCTTTCTTCTGCACGCGCGTGGTCTCGAGCACCACTCCAAGGGCGTCGAGAACTGCATGGCCGCGATCAATTTGGTCGTCGCCACCGGACGGATCGGCCGCGAAGGATGCGGCTATGCCATGATCACCGGGCAGGGGAACGGACAGGGCGGGCGCGAGCACGGACAGAAGTGCGACCAGCTGCCCGGCGCGCGCGACATTGAAAACCCCGAGCACCGCGAGCACATCGCCGGTGTTTGGGGCGTTCCCGAAGAAACGATTCCGCACAAGGGACTCTCGTACGTCGATCTCCTCGAAGCCGTTTACGAGCGGCGCATTCGCGGGCTCCTTCTTCTCTGCTCCAATCCACTCGTCTCGGCGCCGGATAACAATTACATCCGTGAAGCTTTGGAGCGCCTGGAGTTCTTCGCCGTGATCGATTTCTTCATGTCGGAGACGGCCCGGTATGCGGATCTCGTTCTGCCGAGCTCACTGATGGAAGAAGACGATGGGACGACGACGAGCGCCGAGGGACGCGTCATCCGCCACCGCCAGGCGGTCGACCCGCCCCACTCCGCACTGCAGGACTGGAAAATCATTTGCGATCTCGCTGCGCGGCTGGGAGTGCAGGACAAGTTCAACTATGAATCGCCGCGGGAGATCTTCGAGGAGCTGCGTGTCGCCTCGCGAGGCGGCGTCGCCGACTACTACGGAATCACCTGGGAAAAAATCGACGAGAACATGGGAGTCTTCTGGCCCTGTCCCTCACTCGAGCATCCCGGCACGCCGCGTCTCTACGAGGGGGGAAAGTTCGGGCACGCCGACGGCCGGGCGCACTTCCAGCCGGTCGAGTGGAGGCCCCAAAGCGAAGAGCCGGACGACGAGTATCCGATCATTCTGACCACGGGACGAGTGGTTGCGCATTACTTGTCCGGCACGCAGACGCGCCGCATCGGCGCGCTCGTCGCGCAGTGCCCGCAACCCTATTGCGAGATCCATCCGCGGCTCGCGGAAAAGCTCGGGATCGTCGAAGCCGACTTCGTGAAGGTGGAAAGCCGGCGGGGCTCGCTGAACGTGCGCGCGTCAGTGGTCAAGACCATCCGGCCGGATACCGTCTTCGTGCCGTACCACTGGCCGCTGGATCGCGCCGCGAACAATTGCACGGTGCGCGCGCTCGACCCGGTGTCGCGCATTCCCGAATACAAAGTCTGCGCCGTCCGGCTGAAAAAGATCGAACGGCTCGACGATGCGACGCATGCGCTCACGCCAGAGGCGGGAGGACTGCGATGAGCGAGAATGCGATGGTCATCGATCCTTCGCGCTGCATCGGTTGCCAGGCTTGCTTTCAGGCCTGTTCGGAGTGCGACACGCATCGCGGAAGGTCGATGATCCATCTCGAGACCATCCTGCGGCAGGATAGCGTTCAGACGGCGCCGCAGGTCTGCATGCACTGCGAGGATCCGATTTGCGCGCGCGTTTGCCCGGCGGACGCGATCAAGAAGACGCCGGACGGCGTTGTGCAAAGCTCGCTCAAGCCGCGCTGCATCGGCTGCTCGAACTGCGTCATTGCCTGTCCGTTCGGAGTTCCGAAATACTTCGGAGAAATCGATCAGATGATGAAGTGCGATCTCTGTTACGACCGCACCAGCGCGGGAAAGAAGCCGATGTGCGCGACCGTGTGCCCATCGCAAGCGATCACCTATGCGCCGCTCCACGAGATTGAGCGAAGCCGGCGGGGAACGCCGATCAACGAGTTCCATTTCGGGCGCGAGGTGGTGCGGACGAAAGTCTTCATCGTGGCACCGGAAGGTTTCGCCGAAATGCGCGTCGGCCTTGTACCCGGGCCGGGGATACCCAAATCGGATGATGTTGCTGCGTTGCTCGAGGAGACTAGATGATGGAGAGAAAGGAAGAGGAGCAAGTGGTGGTGCCGCGCTGGCGGGAAGATTTCCCGATTGCCTGGGAGCGCGACCACTACATCACCCGCCGCGAGTTCGCGAAGTTTCTCACGCTCGGCTCGGCGCTTCTTGCCGGAATGAGCATCTCTGTGGCCGTCATCGGACGGTGGTTCTTCCGGCCGCGATTCGAGGGACCGAGCGTGCTCATCGCCAAAGCATCCGCGATTCCGGCGGGCGGTTCGCTCCTGTTTCGATACCCGACGGATGATGATCCTTGCATTCTCGTCCGAGATCGCGACGGCGAGCTGCGGGCGTACTCGCAAGTTTGCACGCATCTGTCGTGCGCCGTCATTCATCGTCCGGAAAGCAACAGCCTCTTCTGTCCGTGCCATCACGGTTGGTTCGACGCGGCCAGCGGCATTCCCACGGGAGGACCACCGACCCGGCGCCTTCCACGCATTCGCTTGCGCGTCGCCGGCGACGACATCTTTGCGGAAGGCGGAGACGTCTAGTGTAATGGATACTCCTCGCCAAGGGCTTCCGCTGTTCACTGCGATCGGCCTGCTCGTCGGTACGCTCGTCATCATCCAGCTCTGGCTTCTTGCGGCGGGGATCGATGCGTTATTGAGCGGCCATCCCCAAGTGCTCATTCCCGCAGCCGCGGCATCGATCGTGATCTTTCTCATCAACGGCGGCCTTCTTCTGCACGCGCTCAACTTCGATCATCGCGTGCGAACCCGTCGACCGAATGACTGAACATGAACCGCTGCGGCGTCCGCGCCATCCTCTGGATGTGCTCGAGCCGGAAGTCACTCGCGGTCTTGTCCAGCGGCTGCGGCTAACCCGCCTGCTCGGCCGTTTTCCCGAAAGGCCGGTTTGGGCAGCGTTCATGTTCATCAACGGTTTCGTGACGATTGGAATTCTCGCCGGCCTGGCGATGTTGACTCGCACCCCGTTCGTCTTTCCATCTCTCGGACCGACGGCGTTTCTCTTCTTCTTCACGCCGACGGCTCCGACGGCGAGCCCGCGAAATACGATTCTTGGGCATGCGATCGGCATCGCCTGCGGCTACGCCGCGCTTCGGCTCTTTGGTCTCGAGCATGCGCTCCCGGCGATGTCGACGGGAGTGAACCTTGCGCGGGTCGGCGCCGCGGCGCTGTCGATCGCCGCAACCGGCGCGTTGATGATTCTGTGCAAGGCGGCGCATCCCCCGGCCGGCGCCACCACGCTGATCATTTCCTTGGGCATCGTCACCAAGCCATTTCATCTCGTGGTGATCGAGATCGCGGTCGCTCTCTTGACCGTGCAGGCATTTCTCATCAATCGTCTGGCGGGATTGGACTATCCGCTCTGGGCGCGGCGAAAGTGATATTCTCCGCCGCATGACGAACGATGAGCTGACGCGACAATTCGCGTTCGAAGAGAGCCTTGCGGAACGGCTCGGCTGCGTTCCGATGGCGGTTCGATACAAGTTGGACGCGGCCGGGATCAAGCTGCATCTCAAGCAATGGGCCCGACTGCCTGTCGAGGAACGGCGCGCGCTTTTGTCCTGGCCGTTTGCTTCGCAAGACGATTTGACCCGCTTCGCCGAACGCATCCGGTCACTTGTGGAGTTGGGCAAAGACCCTGCGCTCGAGGTCTTCACTCCTTCTGAGTGGGGCCAATTGGCACAATTGCCGGACGCCGTCAGGAACAAGACTTTGGATTTGGGGCTCACGTTGTCGCCGCTGCAATGGGAGAAGCTCTCGCCATTGCAGCGCTTCGCGCTCGTGAAGCTCAGCGCCGCCAAGCACGACGCGGAGAAGCTTCGGCCCGCGCTCGAAGAGTTCGGTGTTGCCCCGAGGTGAAGCGCTCCCTTTGACCGCGTGTGTACTGGCGGGCGGTCCCAGCTTGAGATTCGGACGTCCTAAGGCGCTCGCGCCATGGGATCGCGGAACGATGATCGAGGCGGTCATTGAACGGGTGAGCTCCGTTTGCCAGACCACGATCGTCGTCGGACGGGATCTGCGTTCTTTGCGGCCGCTCGTGCCGCCCGGCGTGCAGCTGGTTCGTGATCGCTTTCGCATGCCCCATCCGTTGGGCGGTCTCTTCACTGGGCTCGATCTGGCGCCGAATCCCTGGGTGTTCCTCGCCGCATGCGACACACCCCTTCTCAAGACAGGTCTCGTGCACGCGCTGTGGCGTTCGCGCCGTGATTCTCTCGCGGTCGCTGCGCACTTCTCGGGACGATTGCAGCCTTTCGCGGCGCTCTACCATCGTGACTGCCTTCCCGTGATCCGCGCTGCCATCGATGCCGGGGACTTGTCTCTCCAGTCGGTTCTCGCGGTAGTAAAAACCCGGACCCTGTCGTCGCAGGCTCTCGCAGAGGCCGATCCGGAAGGACTTTCTTTTCGGGACGCGGATACGCCCTCTGCGCTGCGGGAGCTGCAGGCTTTCGCGGTTCCCGCCCGTGAACGGGGGGAGCCCTAATTCTTGAGTGCTCCCCAATCGGCCATCTGCTAGGCTAGCGGTCCTTTATGGAGTCCATCGCGCGGGAGAAACTCAAGAAAACGCCGCTCTTCGACCGGCACGTGGCGCGGGGAGCCAAGATCGTTCCCTTCGCCGGCTACGAAATGCCCCTTTCGTACGACGGCATTCTGGCGGAGCACCGGCGCGTTCGCAACGCTGCCGGCCTCTTCGACGTTTCGCACATGGGCGAAGCCGAGTTTCGTGGCGGCGAAGCGGCTTCGTTCCTGGAGCACGTGACGTCGAACTCGGTCGCGTCCTTGGGGCCGATGCACGCGCAGTACAGCCTGCTCTTGAATCGCCGCGGGGGTGTGATCGACGATTTGATCGTCTACCGGTTGGAGGATCGCTTCCTCATCGTGGTCAATGCGGCGAACATCGAAAAAGATTTCGAGTGGATCGCGAGCCACCTCTCTCCCGACGTCGACTTCCGCAACATCTCCGACGACACAGCACTCCTGGCCTGGCAGGGACCGAAGGCAGCGGCCATTCTTCAGCCGCTCGTCGATGCGGATCTCGCGCGCATCCCATCGTTCGGGATGGCGACCGCACGGTTCGGCACAGCACCGGTGATTCTGGCGCGCACCGGATATACCGGAGAGGATGGATTCGAGATCTTCTGCGCGAATCGTGATGCGCCGGCCATCTGGGACCAGCTCTTGGACGCGGGCGAGCCCCAGGGGGCAGGTCCCGCGGGATTGGGCGCGCGCGATACGCTGCGGCTCGAAAAACAATATCGTCTCTATGGGCAGGACATGGATGAAACGGTGTCCGCGCTCGAAGCCGGTTTGGGCTGGGTCGTGAAGCTCGACAAGGGAGATTTCATCGGCCGCGATGCGCTCGTCGCGCAGAAAAAGGCCGGAGTGCCGCGCGCGACGATCGGCTTGCGTGTCACGGACGATGCGCGGAACATCCCCCGTCCGGGATACGAAGTTGTCGTGGATGGCGAAGTGGCCGGCGAAGTCACGAGCGGTACCTTTAGCCCGACCTTGGAAACGGGCATCGCCCTCGCCCGCGTTTCGAAGAAGTTCGCCGACGTTCCGGCGGCAGGGATTCGCGTGCGCAACAAGGATGCGCGAGCGGCCCGCGTCGCGAAGTCTTTCGTTTAACCCTGGCGCGGAGAAGGATCCAGGAATGAACATTCCTCAAGATTTGAAATATACGAAAGAGCACGAGTGGGTGCTGCTCGATGACGGCGTTGCTGTGGTGGGCATCACCGACTTCGCCCAGTCCGAGCTCGGCGACATCGTGTTCGTGGAGCTACCCTCCATCGGGTTGAATTTGAAGGTGATGGAACCGTTCGGCAGCGTCGAGTCGGTGAAGAGCGTGTCGGATCTGTACTCGCCGGTCTCCGGAGTCGTGGCCGATGTGAACACGAGGCTCACCGCGAATCCCGATCTCGTGAACAGCGATCCCTTCGGCGAAGGATGGATGGTGCGGATCGAGCCGTCGGAGATGTCCGATCTGGATCAACTTCTCACCGCGGAAGAGTACGCGGAATACATCGGCGCCGAACAAGCATGAGCGCATTCGTCCAACATACCGACGCCGATCGGCGGGCCATGCTCCGCACGATCGGCGTTTCCGCACTGGAAGAACTTTTCGCCGACATTCCGGAATCGATCCGCGCCAAAGGCGGCCTTCCGATCGAGCAGGGCGTCACCGAGCCGGAGACGTTGGGCAAGCTCGCGAAATTGGCGGCGAAGAACGTGTCCGCCGCGTCGCACGTGTGTTTCGCCGGCGGCGGGATGTACGACGTCGCCGTGCCCGCGGCAACTGGAGCGATTGCTTCGCGTCCCGAGTTCTCGACGAGCTATACGCCGTATCAAGCGGAAGTCAGCCAGGGAACGCTGCAGGCCATCTACGAATTCCAGACGATCGTTGCGCGCTTGACCGCGCTCGATCTCTCGAATGCGTCGATGTATGACGGCGGCACAGCGCTCGCCGAAGCGGTGATCCTGGCATCCGGTGCGCGCGAAGGAAATCGCGTGCTCGTGACGCCGCATTTGAATCCGCATCATCGGGAAATTCTGAACACGATGCTGGAGCCGACCGGCCTCGAGATCGTCGAGCTTCCCCGGAGCGGTTTGCGCACCGACGTTGCTGCCATCACCGCAGACGCGCAAAAGGGAGCGGTTGCAGTCGTGCTGCAGCAGCCGAACTTCTACGGCGCGCTCGAGGACATGAAGGCCGCGGGGCAAGCGCTGCAGGGTGCGACGAAGCCACTCTTCATCGCATCAGTGGACATGTCGTCGCTCGCGATGCTCGAGCCGCCCGGCGCCTATGGCGCGGACATTGCCGTCGGCGAAGCGCAGCCGTTGGGATTTCCGATGAGCTTCGGCGGACCGGCGGCGGGAGTGTTTGCGGCGAAGGCCGAATACTTGCGGCGCATGCCGGGACGCATCGCCGGAATGGGGAAGGACGTGCACGGCAATCGTGCGTTCACGCTCACGTTCCAGACGCGCGAGCAGCATATCCGCCGCTCGAAGGCGACCTCGAACATTTGCACGAATCAATCGCTCTTGGCCTTGATGGCGACGGTGACCACGGCGCTCTTGGGTGAAACGGGGCGGCGGCTCGCCGCGAAAGTTTCCGCGGAAAAGGCGTGGTCGTTGTCGCGCCGGCTCACCCAGATTCCCGGCGTGGAGCTGGCTGATCCCGACGCCGCATTCTTCCGTGAGTTCGCGATTCGTTTGCCGCGCGAAGTTTCGCCGCGTGCGATCTTGCGCAAGATGCGCGAGCGCGGATTTCTGGCCGGCATCCCGCTCGATCCGCTGCCCGGCGGCGGCCGCGGCTTGCTCATCGCGGTCACCGAGAAGCGATTGTGGAGCGAGATCGAAGCGTACGTCACCGCGTTCCGCGCCGCGGTGGAAGCGGAGCGCGGCGGCGCGCGCTCTCCCGAAACCGTCAGCCAGGCGGCACGCTGATGGACACGATCTTCGAAATCTGCCGCCCGGGACGGCGCGGGTTCCGCATTCCCGAAGAAGCGACCGAAGGGCGCGAGCCGCACGGAATCCCCAACGAGTTCCTGCGCAAGAAGCCTGCGGATCTTCCCGAGAACGCAGAGCTCGCCGTGCTGCGCCATTACACGCGGATGTCGATCCTGAATCATCACATCGAGCGCGATATGTATCCGTTGGGCTCGTGCACGATGAAGTACAACCCCAAGATGGCCGAAATCGCCGCGGCGATGCCGGGATTTCGCGATCTCCATCCGTGGCAATCGGAAGAGGAGATCCAGGGCGCGCTCGAGCTGCTCGTCGAGTTCCAGGAGCGCCTGGCGAAAGTGCTGGGCATGCATGCCGTCTCCCTGCAGCCGGCGGCCGGCGCGCACGGCGAGCTCACTTGCCTATTGATGGCGCGCAAATACTTCGCCGATCGCGGCGAGAAGCGCACGAAGGTGATCGTGCCGGACAGCGCGCACGGAACGAATCCCGCGTCGGCTACGTTCGGCGGCTTCGAGACGGTGGAAGTTCCATCGAACGATCGCGGCGAGGTGGACATCGACGCGCTCGCCAAGGCGGTGGGACCAGACTCTGCGGTCATGATGCTCACGCTGCCCAATACGCTGGGGCTGTTCGAATCGCGCATTCTGGACATCGCGCGCATCGTGCACGATGCCGGCGCTCTCCTTTACATGGACGGCGCCAATTTCAACGCGATCGTGGGGCAGGTTCGCCCCGGGGACGTGCCGTTCGATCTTCTCCATTTGAATTTGCACAAGACGTTCGCCACCCCGCACGGCGGCGGGGGTCCGGGCGCCGGGCCGATTGCGGCTTCCGCGGCGCTGGCCCCGTACCTTCCCGCGCCGATGCCCTCGCGCAGCGCGAACGGTACATACTTCTTGGACGAGGCGCGGCCCAAGTCGGTCGGACGCGTGCACTCATTTCTCGGCAACTTCGGGATTCTCGTTCGCGCGTACTCGTACCTTCTCTATCACGGAGCGGACGGGCTGCGGGAGATCTCCGAGAACGCCGTCTTGTCGGCGAATTATTTGCGCATGAAGCTGCACGGGGAATACGAGGTCGCGCACGATCGCATCTGCATGCACGAGGTCGTGCTCTCCGGCCGCCGGCAGAAGGCGCTCGGCGTGCGCACGATGGACATCGCCAAACGCCTTCTCGATTTCGGATTCCATCCGCCGACGGTGTACTTTCCGCTGATCGTGGAAGAGGCGATCATGATCGAGCCGACGGAGTCGGAGAACATCGAGACACTCGACCGCTTCGCGGATGCGATGTTGGAGATTGCGCGCGAGGCGCGCGAGAATCCGCAAGTCGTGAAGAACGCACCGCACACGACGCCGGTCGGGCGCGTCGACGAGGCCGGTGCGGCACGCAATCCGAATCTTTGCTGGAGCCGCGCCTGTGGTCCCGGATGAGCGCGGGCACGACGTTGTCGTGGACGGTGTGGCCGCTGCGCAAGAAACCCGCGCTGGGGCTTCTGGCGCTGGTCTGCATTGCCGGCGCGACGTACTGCGTCGAGAGCATCACGCACGGAATCTGGATGCCGGCCTTTACCGCGATCGTGCTCATCATCTCGGTCGCGCCGTTCTTCGTGCGCACGACGTACCGGCTCACTTCCCAAGGAGTCGAGGTGGTGCGTTTGGGTCGCATCGACCGGCGGCCGTGGTCCATGTTCCGGCGCGCCGGCTCCAACAACGAAGTGCTGCAGCTTTCGTCGCTGGCGAAACCGGGCTGGCTCGACGCGTATCGCTCGACCACGATTCTTCTCGACGGAAATCGATCCGAGGTCATGGACTATGTTGAAAGGATGGTGGGGAAAGAAAGCCACGGTTCCCCCGACTCCTGAAGGCAGCGCGGAGGCGGCGCGTCCCCAACCGGCCGAGGTTGCGGGACGGAACGCCGAAGACGAGCGCCTTCTGGATCGCATTGCGCAAGGCGTGGTGCGCTGGGAGATGACCGTTCCGGCGATCTTTCTCTTGGAATCCTCGAAGCCGCTCAATTTCGTCGGGAGCCAATTCCTTCATTTCTTGTCCCCGATCATTCACACGCTCGTCGATGCCAAGGAGCTGGACCGCTTCGCATTGATGTTGGAAAAGCGCGACACGCTGGAAGAATTGATCGTGCGCATCGAACGGGCCGACCAAGAGAAACCCAAACCAGTCAAGCGCCGGCGGGGGAACGATGTCGGAACATGATGGAATGGATCCGTCGAAGATCCGCACGATCTTGGCGACGGACTGCGGCAGCACGACGACGAAGGCGATTCTCATCGAGTATCGCGACGGCGAGTATCGCCTGATCGTGCGCGGTGAAGCGCCGACGACCGTCGAGGCTCCGTTCGAAGACGTGACCAAGGGTGTGTTGAATGCGATCGAGGAAGTCAGCGAATTGGCCGGTAGAAAATTCTTGGACGGCGATACGATCATTACACCGAAGCGTCCCGACGGATCGGGTGCGGATCTCTACGTTTCGACGTCGAGCGCGGGCGGCGGCTTGCAAATGGTGGTGGCCGGCGTCGTGAAGACGATGACCGCGGAATCCGCGGAACGCGCCGCGCTGGGTGCGGGCGCCATCGTGATGGATGCGCTGGCCTCGAACGATGGGCGCCTCCCGCACCAGCAGATCCGGCGCATTCGCCATCTTCGTCCGGACATGATTCTTCTCTCCGGCGGCGTGGACGGCGGATCGGTCGGACACGTGGTGAAGCTCGCCGAGATCATCGCCGCCGCGGATCCGCGTCCGCGTTTGGGATCGACCTACAAGCTTCCGCTGATCTACGCCGGCAACAACAAGGCCGCCGACGAAGTGCGCGTGACCTTGGGCGGCAAGACGGATCTTTCCGTCGTCGACAACTTGCGGCCGATCATGGAGCGCGAGAACTTGGGCCCGGCTCGCGACAAAATCCATGATCTCTTCATGGAGCACGTGATGGCCCAGGCTCCGGGATATCGCAAGCTCATGGAGTGGGTGGGCGTGCCGATCATGCCGACTCCCGGTGCGGTCGGAAACATCATCCAAACGATTGCCAAGCAACACGGCTTGAACGTGATCGGCGTGGACATCGGCGGTGCTACCACCGACGTGTTCTCCGTGTTCGGGGAGACGTTCAACCGCACCGTCTCCGCGAATCTGGGCATGAGCTACTCGATCTCCAACGTGCTCATGGAGGCTGGTGTGCCGAACGTGATGCGTTGGGTGCCGTTCTCCATGGACGAGAGCGATCTGCGCAATCGCATCCGCAACAAGATGATTCGCCCGACGACGATTCCGCACTCGCTCGAGGAATTGATGGTGGAACAGGCGCTGGCGCGCGAAGCGCTGCGCCTGGCGTTCGATCAGCACAAACAGATGGCGGTGGGTCTGCGTGGCGTGCAAAGAGAGCGCACCGTCTCGGATACGTTCGAGCAGACCGGCTCCGACGAAACGATCGTGGACATGATGGCGCTCGATCTCTTGATCGGATCGGGCGGTGTTCTATCGCACTCGCCGCGGCGCCATCAAGCGGCGATGATGTTGATCGATGCGTTCCTCCCCGAAGGCGTGACCCGCTTGGCGGTCGACTCGATCTTCATGATGCCGCAGTTGGGAGTGCTGGCCGAAGTGCATCCCGCCGCGGCGACGGAAGTGTTCGAGAAGGATTGCCTGATTTGGCTGGGCACGTGCATCGCGGTGCGCGGCGAAAGCAAGCCCGGCAAGCCGGCGTTCACCGTGGAGCTCACCCGCGCCGGCGGAAAATCGGAATCGCACGCCGTGCAATTCGGCGAAGAGAAGCTCATTCCTTTGGAGCTGGGCGAGGAAGCGAAAGCAAAGATCCATCCGGCCAAGGGATTCGACGCCGGCGAAGGATCGGGCAAGACCGTAGAGCGCACCGTTCACGGCGGAGTCGTGGGGCTGATCCTGGACGGCCGCGGGCGGCCGATCGCGCTCGATCCGGCGGATCCCACGCGCGTGGAAAAGATTCGTGCCTGGACCGGCGCGCTCAACGCTTATCCCTCGACCGAGCCGGCACTGGTCGGGTAGGAGAACACGCATGGCGCATGCATACACTCCCGGGCTCCGCGTTTCCGAGCTCACCATTCTCCGCAAGGAACGCACGCTTCCCTTGAAGGGGGAAGTGGTGGTGAAGGAGGGGGATTCCCTGCGCGCGGATCAAGTCGTGGCGCGCACCGAGCTCCCCGGAAACGTGCACAGCGTGAACGTGGCCAACCTTCTGTCCGTCCTTCCCGATGAGGTCCCTTCCAAGATGGAGAAGAAGGAAGGGGATCCGGTGAACTTGGACGACATCTTGGCGCGCAGCTCATCGCTCTTTGGGCTGTTCAAGTCGGTCGTGAAATCCCCGATCGCCGGAAAGGTGGAAAGCGTTTCCCACGTGACCGGCCAAGTGCTCCTTCGCGAGCCCTCGATTCCCGTCGAGGTGGATGCGTATGTCGACGGCAAGGTCGTGGAGGTGCGTCCGGGAGAGGGCGTTGTCCTGGAAACGCACGGTGCCTTGATCCAGGGAATCTTTGGAATCGGCGGCGAGACGTTCGGCACGATCGAGATGGCCGTCACTTCCCCGGAAGAAATCTTGGACGCCGGCGCGATTTCGGCGCAGCATGCCGGCAAGATCCTGATCGGCGGCGCGATGGTGACCGCGGCTGCACTCGCCAAAGCCGTGTCGTCGGGAGTGAAGGGGATCGTCTCGGGCGGCATCGACGATGCGACCATCACGGCCTTCTTGGGCTACGAGATCGGCGTTGCGATCACCGGAAACGAAGAGAAGGGTTTGACGCTCGTCATCACCGAGGGATTCGGACGCATTCGCATGGCGGAAGCAACGTTCACGTTGTTTCGTTCACTGGCCGGACGGAAGGCCTCGATGAACGGCGCCACGCAGATTCGTGCCGGCGTGATTCGTCCCGAGGTCGTGGTGCCGCAGCTCGACCGCCAGGCGAAGGGAGGCCCGGTCTCCGAGATCGTTGCCGGCGGTCTCGAGGTGGGCACGAAGGTGCGCGTGATTCGTGAGCCGCACTTCGGCCGGCTGGGGCGCGTCGTCGAGCTGCCCGCTCCGCTCGAGAAGCTGACTTCCGAAACCATGGTGCGCGTGCTTCGCGTGGAGTTGGAAGGGGACCGCAAGCAGCACGTCCTTCCGCGCGCCAACGTCGAGATCATCGAACATTGAAAACGATGCGCTCCATCGCATGGAGCTCGCTCCTCGTTCTGTGGGCGAGCGCTGCCGCGGCGTTGCCCGCCGTGCAGAACCCGGTGGCCTTCGATACGCCGAACGATGGCGGACATTCGATCACCGTGGCCTGGAACAAGGAGGACGTCTCTCCGGAAGCGATGGTCGTGGTCGAGCGTGTCGCGAAAAATGGCGAAGCCGTCGAGGTCGGACGCGTGCTGGCGTTGGAAGGAACGTTCGTCGACGGACCTTCCGCCGAGGGAGCGGAAGGCCCGCCCGATGCACAGCCGTTCACTTACCGGCTCACGACGATTTCCGCCATCGATTCGCTGCAAGCTCCGAGCACGCCGGCGGTAACCGCCGTTTCGACGGCGCACGCGCAAATCTTCAACACGGACCGCGTCAATGTGCTCCTTCTTCTGTCGGTGTTCTTCGCCTTCGTGCTGTACAACGTGCAACGCGCGAATCGCGGCGAGAAGTTTCATGTGCGCAAGCTTGCTCCCGTCGTGGCGATCGAGGAGGCGATCGGACGGGCCACGGAAATGGGCCGTCCGGTTCTCTACGTGCCCGGCATCGAAGAGATCGATGACATCCAAACGATCGCCTCGATGCTGATCTTGGGAAAAATCGCCGAGCAAACCGCGCGCTACGACGTTCCGCTGCGCGTGCCCGTGCGCTCGCCGTTCGTGCTCGCTGTCGCCGACGAAGTCGTGCGCTCCGGTTGCATGCAGGCTGGACGCCCTGATGCGTACCAGCCGGATCGCATCCAGTTCATTTCCAGCGAGCAGTTCGCCTACTGCGCGGGAGTGAACGGCATCATCCTGCGCGAGCGGCCGGCCGCGAATCTCTACCTCGGAAAGTTCTACGCCGAATCGCTGATCTTCGCGGAAACGGGCTTCGCCGCCGGCTCGATCCAGATCGCCGGGACCGCGGAAGTGACCCAGCTCCCGTTCTTCATTGCCGCTTGCGACTACACGTTGATCGGGGAGGAGTACTTCGCCGCCGGCGCGTATCTCACCCAGGATCCGGCGCTCGTCTCCACGCTGACCGCGGCGGATTGGGCGAAGATCATGCTGGTCACGCTTCTCATCTTGGGTGCGGTGCTGCAATCCGCCGGAATGCCGGAGTTCTCGCAATGGTTCATCGTCCGATGAGGGTCACCGAATGAAGCGCTTCATTCCCTGGCTCCTCACGTTCATCGCGGGTGCGGCGATGATCATCGATTACTTCGTTCCTCACCGCGTGTTCGGCAGCATCACCGCGGAATTGAAGCAGTGGGGGCTGATCGTCGTGGCGTTTTCCTACATTCTGGGAGTCGCCAACGTCGTTCGCATCCAAGGAAACAAGATCAGCCGTCGCGATCCGGATTGGCTGAACAGCATCGTTCTCGTCGTGTCGCTCTTCACCATGGCCGGGTTGGGCATCTTCCACAAACATCAAGGGGAGGGGACGCCGTTCATTTGGCTGTTCGACACGATGTACGATCCGCTCTCCGCCACGATGTTCGCGCTGCTCGCGTTCTTCATTACCTCGGCGGCCTATCGCGCGTTTCGCGCGCGTTCCACGCAAGCGGTCTTGTTGCTCACCGCCGCAATTCTCGTGATGCTGGGGCAAGTTCCGGTGGGCGCGGCGATCTGGGGACCGGACCAGCTCCTCGGCGGCTTTCCGGGAATCAAGGATTGGATCATGGATGTACCCAATCTCGCCGGAAAGCGCGCGATCTTGATGGGCGCGGCGCTGGGAGCGATTTCCACCGGGCTGCGCGTCATCTTGGGGCTCGAGCGCGCACATTTGGGCGGGAACTGATCCGTGGCGCAGCGATCCCTCCTGCAGCGCCTCGAGTATGTCGACCGCCGCATTCTGTTCCTCATCTTGGCCGCCGCGATCGTGGTGCCGCTCGTGCATCCGCTGCCGCTGCCCATCGCTGTGACGCCGATGGTGCGCGATCTGTACGACGAGATCGAGAAGCTCCCCGAGCATGCGATCGTGCTCGTCTCGGTGGATTACGATCCCACCGGCAAGCCGGAGCTCGAACCGTTCCACATCGCGCTGACCGAGCATCTCATGCGCAAGAATGTGCGCATGGTGATCATGACCTTGTGGTCGCCCGCGCCTCCCTTGACGGAAGCGGTGCTCGCGCGCGTCGGGGTGGAAACGAAGTACGGCAAGAAGCGCGGCGTGGACTTCGTGCACCTGGGATTCAAAGAAGGCCGGCAGATCGTGATGACCTCGATGGGCAGCTCGATTCGCGCGACGTTCCCCACCGATCGCGATGGAATCCCCGTCGATCAGATCCCGCTCATGAAGGAAGTGAAGAACTACAGCGACGTGGCCATGCTCCTGGACATCTCCGCGGGATCGCCGGGCATCAAGGAATATGTGCAGGTCGTGCAGAGCCGCTACGGCGTGAAGCTCGGCGGTGCGTGCACCGCGGTGTCGGGCCCCGACTACGTTCCCTATTACAAATCGGGACAGCTCTTCGGCTTGGCCGCCGGGATGAAGGGCGTGGCCGAGTATGAAAAGCTGGTCGGCCTGGAGGGCACCGCCACCGCCGGGATGTCGGCGCAGAGCGCTGCGCATCTCCTCCTCATCTTCTTCATCCTGTTCGGCAACGTGATGTACTTCCTTCGCCGCCGAGGTGAGAAGTGAGCGCCTTCATGAAGGTTTTCGCCGGTTCGCCTCGACGGAGCGCCGGTGCCTCTCGGCTCAAGATGCGTTCCTCGGCGCGGGAGCGGCTCGCCCATTGCCCGGATTTCCGGGGTCTCTCGTCTCCACTGCAGGTCCTCGCGCGCTTCCATTCCCGGCGCGCTGCGGTACACAGTTCGCCTCGAGACCCCGAAAATCCGGACGGCGACCGCGGCCGCACCTTCGGTACTCATTTCGCCGAGAGGCACCGGCTTGCTCCTGCGGCGAACCGGCGAAGGAAACATCAAAGGCTTCCTGCGAATCGCACTCTACGAATGAGGAAAGACTCGTGAGTCCCATCCAGATTTGGATCTCGACCGGGTTGACGCTCTGCATCTTGAGCTTTCTCTATCGCGACAACCCGTTCTACAAGTTCGCTGAGCATCTCTTCGTGGGCATCAGCGCCGGCTATTACATCGCGCTCGCCTACCAAGAGACGTTGAAGCCGAACTTGTTCGAGCCGCTGGGGCAGGGAAACATCATTCGTTGGGGTGCGCTGCTTCTTTCCATTCTCATGTTCACGCGCTTCTCGACCCGCATTTCCTGGCTCTCGCGCTGGCCCTTGGCGTTCGTCGTCGGAACGTACGCGGGCATCAACGTCGTTTCGTTCGGCTCGGGCGACCTCATCATTCAGTTGCAAGCAACGATGCTCGATTTCGTTCGCGGAGGATGGCTTGGCTTCTCGAATCTGCTGCTCGTGGTGGGACTGGCCTCGAGCCTTCTCTATTTCTACTTCTCTCGCGAGCACCGGGGTGTCTTGGGCGTCGCGTCGCGCATCGGCGTCTGGTTCCTCATGGTGTCGTTCGGGGCCAGCTTCGGCTACACGGTGATGTCGCGTATCTCGCTGGCGATCGGCCGGGCGCGGGTTCTCTTGGATGCCGGCACCGTTACCGTGATCCTCGCCGTGCTGATCACGATCGGGCTCACGATTTGGGCGCGGACGACAGGCCGCACGCCGCGCGAAGCGGCGGAGCCGCGGTGATTCGCGCGCTCCTTGTCGCCGGCGCACTTCTTCTCTCCTCCTGTTCCCCGAAAGATTCGAGCCGTACTCGCTCGAGCGCGCCTTCACGAAGCGTGGGCCCGGCGACGCTGGCCTGGGGACTTTCGGTACAGCCCGATCTCTTGAACCCGCTGCTGGCGACGAATGCGATCGCGCGCGAGATCGACGATCTCATCTTTCTCAAGCTCACCGAATTCGGCCCGCCGCCCCAGCATGATTTTCTGCCGCTCTTGGCGAAGTCGTGGACGCTCTCCGCAGACGGGCGAACGCTCACCTATGAGCTGCGCGACGACATTCGTTGGGAGGACGGTGTGCCGACGACGGCCGCCGACGTCGTGTTCACGTTCGAGCGCATGACGAATCCCGACGTGGCCTATCCGTCGAAAGCGAACCTGCGCAAGATCGACTCGTGCACCGCCGACGGTGATTGGCGCGTCGTGTTTCATTTCAAGGAGACCCCGACCGAGCCGGTGTTCGAGACGATGTTCAACATCGTGCCGGCGCATCTTCTCGAAAGGACGCCGCCGGGCGAGCTCGCCGCGAATCCATTCAATCGCGCTCCCACCGGGAACGGACGCTGGAAGATCGTGGACTGGACCTCGGACGAGCGACTGACCCTGGAAGCGAGCGACACTCCTTTGGGGCGCCCGCACTTCGATCGCCTCATCTTTCGCATCATTCCCGAGGACAACACGATGCGCACCGAGCTCTTGACCGGCGGCATCGACGTGTTTCATCGGTATCCGAGCCGCTTTTTCCGCCAGGATTCCACGAACCAGGCGCTCGCGTTTCAGCGCTTCTCGGATCGCACCTACACGTACATCGGCTGGAATCTGAAGAATCCGCTCTTCCAGGACGTACGCGTGCGCAAGGCGCTGACCATGGCCACCGATCGCGAGACGATCGTGAAAGCGTTTCGCGACGGCTACGGGCAAGTCGCGGCGGTGCCGCTCTACGCCGAGCATCCCGACTTCGATCCCAACGTGAAGCCCTTGCCGTTCGATCCCACGGCGGCGGGGCGCCTCTTGGATGAAGCGGGGTGGACGGCGCGCGACCAAGACGGCATTCGCACGAAGAACGGCCGCCGTTTCGAGTTCAAATTCCATCTCATTTCCGGGAACACGATCTCGGAGGAGATCGCCACCATGGTGCAGGCCGAGTTTCGCAAGCTCGGCATCCTGGTGACGTCCGGCTCCATGGAGATGACCGTGTACTTGGACAAGCTGCACAAGAAGGAATTCGAGGCGACGATCCTGGCGCGGCGCGTCGATCTCGTGTACGACCCGGAGCCGGTATTCCACTCGCGTTCGATTCAAGGGCAATACAATGACGTGTCATTTTCGAGCCCGATGATCGACCAGCTCATCGATCGGGCAAAATCGATTCCCAATCGCGAGGAACGGCGCAAAGTCTGGTGGGAGTTCCAGGAAGAATTCGCGCGCGAGATGCCCATCACCGTGCTCTACATCGGCGATGCGATCTATCCGGTGCGGCGCGACAAAGTGGAGAATCCGGTCATGGATCTGCGCGGTGCTTTGGTACGCGTGCACGAGTGGCGCCCGGCGAAAGGACCCCCGGCATGAAATCGTTCTTTCCTTTCCTGAATCTCGCCTGCGCCGCCATCCTTCTTTCCGGATGCGGGCGGGAGAGCTCCTCGACGAACAACGCAGGCGAAACTCCCGTCGACGGTGGAACGTGCGTGATCGGGGTTTTTGGAGACTTCGATTCCTTCAACGAACTCGTGTCCACCGACGCGGTGGCGACTACGATCATGGAGCACATGCTGTACATGCCGCTCTTCGAGTGGTCGAAGGACATCACGATTCAAGGCCGACTCGCCAAGTCCTGGGAGTACTCGCCGGACAGCTTGGCGATCACCGTGCATCTGCGTGAGAACGTTCGCTGGCACGACGGCCAGCCCACGACTGCGCAGGACGTGAAGTACACATTCGATGCGATGAAGAATCCAAAGCTTGGCTATCCGGACACCGCCGCCCTCAACGAGGTCACGTCCATCGAAGTCGTGGATGACGGCACCGTCCGATTTCATTTTGCGCGGCCGTCGCTGAATCAGCTCCCCTACCTTCGAAAGCTGATTCTTCCGAAGCACCTGCTCGAACATGTGCCCATCGAGAATATGGAATCCGCCGAGCTGGGTCGCGCCCCGGTCGGAAACGGTCCGTTCCGTTTCGTGCGCTGGAAGCGGGATCAAGAGGCAGTGTTCGAAGCGAATCCTGACTTTGTCGACGGGCGGCCGCACCTGGACCGGGTGGTGTTTCGGGTGATCCCCGATCAAACCGCGATCGAGACCGCGTTCAAGAGCGGCGAGATCGACGTCGTCGAGCGGCTGCGCCTTTCCGAAGTCGCAGCACTGCGACAGGACCCGCGGTTCAACGTGTTCACCTATGAGCAACGCGGCTACCAGTTCATCGGATGGAACACGCGTCATCCTCTCTTCAAGAGTGCCGCGGCGCGAAAGGCGATGACCTTGGCCATCGACCGGCAAAGAATCGTGGATGCGCTCGCATTCGGCGAAGGGAAGGTGACTGCGAATCCGGTGATGTCGCTCTCGCCGTTCTACGCCAAGGACATCACCCCGCATCCGTATGACCCGGAGCGGGCGAAGGAGCTTCTCGCCGGTGAAGGATGGCGGGACTCCAATGGCGATGGAATCCTCGACCGCGACGGAAAAAAATTCGAATTCAACCTCGTGACCAATCTTGGAAACCAGATGCGCGAGGATGCTCTGGTGATGATCCAGGACGATCTGCGCAAGATCGGAGTCGTAGCGAAGCCGCAGGTGCGGGAGTGGACCGTTTTTCTATCCGAAGTGAAAGGAAAGCGATTCGATGCCTTTCACATGGGATGGGAATCGGATTTCATTCTCAATCCTTATGATCTCTTTCATACCAAAGCGATCGAGGGGAAGTACAACATGACGAGCTACTCGAATCCTCGCGTCGACGCGTTGATCGATCAGGGGATGGCAGCGCGGACGTTTGAAGAAGCGAAACCGATCTTTCACGAGATGCAGACGATCCTCCACGAGGATCAGCCCTATACGATCCTCTTCGAGCTGGCGTATTCGGTCGGCGTTTCCAAGAGAATCCACGGCGTCGAAATCGATGTGCGCAGCTGGCTCTTGAACATCGAGGATTGGTGGATCGCGAACGGCAGCAAACCGGCGGCCTAATCGGGCGGGCATCATGATCGGCTACATCGTCCGGCGAATCCTGCTCTCCATTCCGCTGCTCTGGGCGCTCGCCACGGTGACGTTCTTCATCGTGCGCCTCGCACCCGGCGATCCCTTGGCCATGTACTACAACCCGGAAATCGATCCGTCGGTCATGGAGACGGTGCGCACGCGTTTGGGTTTGGACCAACCGATCCACGTGCAGTATGTGCGCTGGCTCGGCGCTCTCGCGCAAGGTGAGCTGGGCGTTTCCTTCAAGCATCACCGGCCGGTCGCGGAAATCCTGGCCGAGACGCTGCCCAACACGCTGCTCTTGACCGGTCTGGCGTTGCTTTTCGATTTGGGTCTGGGTGTGGTTCTGGGAGTCATCGCCGCGGTGCGCCAGTATTCGTGGACCGATCACGCCACCTCGATCGTCGCGCTCTTTCTCTATTCCATGCCCGGATTCTGGCTGGGCCTCATGATGATCATTCTCTTCGCGCTGAAGCTGGGCTGGCTGCCGGCGAGCCAAATGGAATCGGTCGACGCCGAGTTCATGGGAACGTTTCCGCGCCTTTGGGATCGCGCGCTGCACTTGGTCATGCCGGTGTTCGTCTTGGGCATCGCGTCGGCGGCGTCGGTCGCGCGCTACATGCGCGGCAGTCTCTTGGAAGTCATTCGCCAGGACTACATTCGCACCGCACGCGCCAAGGGACTCTCCGAGCGCCGCGTGATTCTTCGCCATGCCCTTCCCAACGCGCTCATCCCGATCATCACGCTCTTGGGTCTGTATCTCCCGTATCTCATCTCCGGCGCGATCGTCACCGAGACGATCTTCGCCTGGCCGGGAATGGGAAGGCTCACGATCGATGCGATCTTCTCGCGCGATTATCCGGTGGTGATGGCCGCGAATCTTTTGGCCGGCGTGATGGTCGTCGCCGGGAATCTCTTGGCCGACGTGCTCTATGCGGTCGTCGATCCGCGGATTCGCTACGAATGAGCGCGATCACCATGGCGCCGGAAGGCGGGCGCGGACAATGGGAGGTCGTGGCGCGGCGCTTCGGCAGAAATCGCGTGGCCATGACCGGGCTCGTGCTGGTGCTGGTGTTGTACGTGGTCGCCATCTTCGCGCCGGTCTTGGCGCCGCACGATCCGAACGAGCAAAAGGACATCGTCGCGACGCGCTACCTGCCGCCGGGGAAGGATCATCCGCTCGGCACCGACAAGTTCGGGCGCGACGTGCTCTCCCGCATTTTGTACGGCTCGCGCATTTCGCTTTCGATCGGCTTCATCTCCGTCGGCATCGCGATCACGCTGGGCACATTCGTCGGCGCGGTCACGGGCTACTTCGGAGGGAAGCTCGACTGGACGCTCATGCGCATCGTCGATGCGATCATCGCGTTCCCGCGGCTCTTCATCATCCTCACCATCATTGCCGTCTCGAGCCCCAAGATCTGGCTCATCGTCGCCGTGTTGGGGGCGACCAGTTGGATGGGCGTGGCGCGTCTCGTGCGCGGGCAGATCCTCTCGATCAAAGAACGCGAGTTCATTCAGGCGACGCGCGCACTGGGGATTCCGCACGCGCGGGTCATCTTTCGCCACGTGCTGCCGAACACGCTCTCCCCGGTCATCGTCGCGGCGACGCTCATGATCGGCGACGTCATCCTGACCGAAGCCGTGCTTTCCTTCCTGGGATTGGGCGTGCAGCCGCCGACCGCGTCGTGGGGCAACATCATCAATCAGGGCCGCGACAATCTCCTGGGCGCCTGGTGGGTCGCCACATTCCCCGGACTCGCCATCGTCATCACCGTCGTGGCCTACAACTTGTTAGGCGACGGCTTACGCGACGCGCTGGATCCGCGAACGGTGGAGTAGGGAAGAGTTCTTCAAAAGGTTTTCGCCGGTTGGCCACAGGAGAAGCCGGTGCCCGTCGGCTCAAGCGCGTTCCTCGGCGCGCCGGCAGCTCGCCCGATGCAGAGATTCTCGGTGTCTCTCGTCTCCACTGCAGGTCCTCGCGCGCATCCATTCCCGGCGCGCTGCGGTACACAGTTCGACTCGAGACCCCGAGAATCTCTGCGGCGACTGCCGGTGCGCCTCCGGAAGACGCGATTTCGCCGACAGCACCGGCTTTTCCCTGCGGCCAACCGGCGAAGGAAACATTGAAGAGACTGTTGCCCTACTCCAGCTGCGATGAAGCCGGCTCGCGAGCTCGTCCACAAGGGTGGGGACGGTGTGAGGCGCGATGCGATGGCCAACGAAAGTGCGAGCACCATTGCCGCGAGATTTCGTCGCGGCTTGTCCGATGATCGTTTGAGGCAAGACTGATAGAAGAAGGGGAGAATCGGGCGATCAGCTCTCGGAGGCCGGCAGAAGCTTTTCTTCGTGATTCGAGCCGACCGTCAACACCCAGAGATCGATCGAGCCCGATTCTTCACGCTCGAGCACGATCTTCTCTCCGTCGGGTGACCAGGAGAACGTGCCGGCGCAATCGGCAATGCGTTTGGGTTCTCTCCCAGACGAAGTCATCACCCAGCATTTGTAGCCCTGCGGCTGTATCCGGCAATAACTGATGTCGCCGTCGGGGAGAGTTTGCAGAAAGTGCGTGGCATCCGGCGCGACGCTCGCCAAGAACGCCGGGAGGTTCGGCGAGGTTCTCCATCGAACCGTGGAAAGCGTTCTTTCGTCTGCCTGCGCGTACACCAAGGTCTCGCTGTTGCCGAGAAAGTCCGCTGCCACTCCCTCCACCTGCGTGGAAATGAGACCGGTTCCGGTTGCGTTGACCACGTAGAACATCGGGGCTCGCCCGGGCAACTCCCTGCGAAACAAGATTTGCCGTCCATCGGGAGACCAGCGAGGCGAGCATGCACCGCTCATGGGGGCCACCATCTTCGCATCCGCCGACTCGGGCCCGGAGGTGATCCACAGACGATCGTCAGGAGCGATGTAGGCGAGTCGATCTCCGTCGGGAGACCAGGCCGGCTCCGAACCAATTGCCCAGAACACGGAAGCATCCTTCGAAAAGGAATACACCCAGATCTCTCGAGGTCCGGTGTTCTGTTGCCCATTTTCGGAAGAATTCACTTGATGGCAGTAGGCGATTCGATCTCCGTCCGCCGACCAGCTGGGCTGGGTATTCACCGCGAAGGCGAAGTGGGAGGGGAAGGGACCCCCGCTGCTGCAATGGACGACCAGCGACGAGGACACCGTCAGTTGGAGAAGCACGGAGCGGAGCACCATGGAACGATGATGAATGAATTGCCATCAGCAATTCAAGGGCACCGATTTTATCGCGCGCGGCACATCAATGCGATTTGCTGCAGAAGATTTCGATGTGCCGTGCGAAAAATGTCGCATCGCGTGCACACCGAGGCATTGACGGTTCGTCGATCCATTCACGCTGGCCGGCGACCACGTGGCGACGATCGAGCACAACGATGCGCGCAATCGAACCGAAGGCCTGGAGACGACTTCGTGGAATCTGATTTCGAAGAATGAGCAGGATACGGTGAGCGAGATCTACATCTATCACGTGGAAACGCCGGACGGGCAGGAGAAGATCGGGAAGTTTGTTGTGATTCGGTGAAGCAAGATATCGTGACGTATTAAGGAGAAGGGTCCGAAGGTTCGCCCAAGAGTCTCTCTCGATGGTCCGAGCCCATGGTCATGATCCATAAGTCGCCCATGTAATGTTCATCGTAGCTCTCGAAGACAAATCTTTCTCCGTCGGGAGCCCACGAGAAATCGCCATTACACAGCGTCACCATTTTGTGGTGGATTGGAAGCGGAGATATCAGCCACAGACCATGCTTTCGGGTGCCATCACCAAAACGGAAATAACCGATTTCCTGAGTACCAGGCCGAGTGTGCAGGTGGCGTGCGAATAGTGGAGAAACGTCCGTCATGAGGGACGCTGAATCTGGAGGCTCACCAAGAGCAATCGTGAAGAACTTTCTCTCAGAAAGATCTGTAAAGACGATCGAGGATCCATCTCCCAGGAACTCGAAAGAGGTTCCGGAGATTCCCGTCCACGTGAGCTCCGTGCCGTCGTCGGCTACGCTGTAAAAGTAGAATGGCTCTCTTGGCGGCCATCTCCGAAACAAGATGTGATGACCGTCAGGAAACCAACGGGACCCGCTTGCGCCGCCGATATTGGTGATCCGAGTGGGATCCAGAACATTGTTCTCAGAGATGATCCAGACATTTCCATCCTGACCGGTAAATGCTATCCGGCTTCCATCAGGAGACCAGGCCGGTTCTCGTCCCCGAGTCCAATAGGTCGAGGAATCGCTGGAGAAGGAATAGACCCAGATTTGCCACCCTCCCAAGGATTGAAACTCCTCCTCGTTGTCCGCGAAGTGGACATAGGCAACGCGATCTCCATCCGGCGACCATGAGGGTTCTACGTTTCGAGACTGTGGTTCCGGGCCAGAATCAAGAATGTTATCTCCGCAAGAACTCGTCACCAATGTGATGAGCAAGATCGACCCGCACCAGGAAATCGAACAAGTTTTCACGCAGTGATCATGCATGGGGCGTTGGCGGAAATCAATGCAGAGCGGGGACTCTCTGACCTACAGAGGCGGCGTGAACCACAAAGCCGAAGAGCCTCGCCTCAGCTCGCAGCTTCCCTCTCCGCCATTCGGGCGCGAATCGTCTCGATGCGGTCGTCGGGAATGGCGGCGATGAGCCGGCGCGTGTAGTCCTGTTGGGGACGTGCGTAAATCTCTTCGGAATTGCCGGCCTCCACGATCTTGCCCGCATTCATGATCGCAATCGTGTCGGCCATGAACTTCACGACGGCGAGATCGTGGCTAATGAAGATGTAGGTGAGCCCACGCTTGGTCTGCAGATTGCGCAGCAGATTGAGGATCTGCGCCTGCACGGAGACGTCGAGCGAGCTGACCGATTCATCGCAAATGATGAAGCGCGGATTGACCGAAAGCGCGCGGGCGATGCAAATGCGCTGGCGCTGTCCGCCGGAGAACTCGTGGGGAAAGCGGGGGAGATGCGCCGGTAACAATCCCACCTCGCCCAGAAGCTGCACGGCCATGTCACGTCGCTCGCGGCGCGAGGTGCCGATGCCGTGCACTTCCATCGGCTCGACGAGGGCCGACTCAATCGTGAGTCGCGGATTCAAGGAACCGTACGGATCCTGGAAGATGATCTGCATCTCGCGGCGGATGCGGCGCAGCTCTTCGCCGCGGAGCTCGCCAAGGTTGCGATCTTTGTAGATCACGGTTCCGCTGGTCGGCTCCACCAAGCGCAGAATGGCGCGGCCCGTGGTTGTCTTGCCGCATCCCGATTCCCCAACCAAGCCGAGCGTTGATCCTTCAGGCACATCGAACGAGATGCCATCGACCGCACGAACCTGTCCGACGACGCGCTGGAGGATTCCTTTGCGAATCGGAAACGTCACGTGCAGATCGCGCACCGAAAGCAGAGGCTCGGCGGCGCGCGGCAGAGGTGCGGCGGCAGCGAGGTCGGTCGCCGAAGGATCCGGAACGCGCTCCACGATCTTGAGCTCGCCGTCGGGAAGCTCCGCGACGTCCATGAAATCGGAGACGACCGGCAAGCGTGTGTTCTTCGCGGAAAGCCGCGGCCGGCACGCCAGCAAACCCTTGGTGTACGGATGCTGCGGGTTCTCGAAGATCTGCAGCACCGTACCGCGCTCCACGATGCGCCCGCGATACATCACCGCGACCTCGTCGGCAATCTCCGAGATCAATCCGAGATCGTGCGTGATGAACAGGATCGACATGCGCCGCGTGTCGCGCAGTCCGCGCAAGAGCTCCAAGATCTGCGCTTGAATGGTAACGTCGAGCGCAGTGGTGGGCTCATCCGCAATCAAGAGCTTCGGATTGCAGGACAGCGCCATCGCGATCATGACGCGTTGCTGCTGTCCACCCGAGAGCTCGTGCGGATACATGTCGATGCGCCGCGCCGGATCGGGAATGCCCACTTCCTCGAAGAGCCGGATCGTGCGCGCCTTGGCTTCGCGCCGGCCGACCTTCTGGTGGATGCGAATCGCTTCCATGACCTGATCGCCGGCGTTCAGCACCGGGTTCAAGGAAGTCATGGGTTCTTGGAAGATCATGGCGATGTCGGCACCGCGAACGTCGAGCATTTCGCGTTCGGGAAGCTTCAAGAGGTCGCGGCCCTCGAACACGATGCGCCCGGCCTCGATGCGCGCCGCGCGCTCCGGCAAAAGCCGGAGGATTGAGAGGCTCGTCACGGACTTTCCGGATCCCGATTCCCCGACCAAACCCAAGGTTCGGCCCGAAGGAATCTCCAAAGAAACGTCGCGGACCGCGACGACCGTTCCTTCTTCGGTCTTGAACGTGGTGCGCAGCCCACCGATCTCGAGAAGGGGGCCGGATCGTCCCGGATTTGTCATTGCGGCTCGCCAATCTGACCCGCCCGAGGGGGGGCGGTCTTGACACCCCTAAAGGCCATTGCTAGAGTGGCCCCGCTTTCGTGAAGATTGGCGTTTCTCACTGGAATCACTTGACTTGCGCCACTTCGAAAGTCCAGTTCCCGCCTCCGCCCCGAGAAGGGGGGTGACTTCGTTGGGTTTGCTACAACTCGGCGCGGGAGCAATTCCGCGAAACTGGGCGCTCGTCCTTCTTGCATCCGCTTCATGTGTCCTTCTTTCGGATTCCGTTCGCGCCCAATCGACTCCGCCAGCACCGCCCAACAAGGGAACCATTACCGGCATCATCGTCAATGCGAAAAGCGGCGAACCCCTGGACGGCGCGCAAATCGGAACGCCGCCCGGTGGTCCGGCGCTGGGAACTCGCACCGACGATTCCGGACGCTTTACGATCAAGAACGTCTCGCCTGGAACCTATGAGCTGACCGCTTCGCAGTTCGGGTTCAAAGCCAAGCCGGTCGGTACCGTCACCGTGGCAGCGGGACAAACCCTAGATCTCGGCAAGATTGCGCTCGAGGAAGAAGTCGTCACCGAGCTGAAGACGATTGAGGTCACCGACAAACAAAAGCAACTGAAGGCGGTCGAGTCGGCGAAGATCACCACGATCGACACGCAGAAGATGATCAAGGATCGCGCGCTCACCACCACCCAAGAAGTGGTCGCAACCCAGGCCGGCGTCACCCAGCTCGGCGACCAGCTCTTCGTGCGCGGCGGACGTTCCGGCGAATTGAAGACGATGGTCGACGGCTTGCCGGTCTCGGACGCGTTCTCCGGCGCCACCTCGCAAGGCGGGACGCTGAACATCTCGACGACTTCGCAATCGGAAATGAATCTTCTGACCGGAGGATTCGACGCCGAGTACGGCAACGCACAGTCCGGAATCATCGAGATCGTCACGCGTGAAGGGGAAGATCACTACGAAGGCAACATCCGCTTCATGACTGACGATTTCGGCGCGCCGGATCGCACGTACTTCAACTACGACAACATCGCGATGGGGTTCGGCGGGCCGGTTCCGTTCGCGCCAAACAATCTGCGCTTCTTCCTGTCCGGCGAAGGAACGTTCCAAGACACATACCTCAAGACCGCCGAGCAGCGCCGCGCGCGCAAGCTGTACTTCAACGACACCGAGATCGCCAGCTTCCGCGACCGGCAGGAGAACGCGCTTTCCGGGCAGGCCAAAGTCACCTACCTGCTTCCGAAGTCGCGCAAGCTTTCCGGCGAGTACCTCGTCTCGCGCAGCGACAACGATTGGTACCACCACGCGTTCAGCCGCGTCGGCTACTGGTCGCAGGACAAGGAGCACTGGTGGTTCGAAAAGATCGACTCCACCTATACGTATTACAATGGTCCGGAGCACTTGACCGAACGGCAAAGCAAGGCCGATCAGTTCAAGCTGGTCTTCACGAACCCGGTCGGACCGGAAGCGTTTTTCAAGCTTCGCGGCGCGGTGTATACCAACCGCTACAAGGAAGACGTGGCCGACAAGTCCCCCGGTCAATACGTGTCCTTCAACGGAAACAATGACGAGCGCGACCCCGAGAATTTGTTCTTCGCAATTCGCGGCGACTACCCGCTCTGGGAATCGCGCGAGTCCACGCAGTACACGCTGCGCGGCGATTATCAGGTGAGGCTCGGCGGCACGAACGTCGGCGACTCGAATCACGAGATCAAAAGCGGCGTCACGATGGACCTCTTCAAGTTCGATAAAGACCACCGCGAGTTCCCGTCGGAAGAGTTTCCGTTCGGCAACCAACCAAACATTTATAGCGAGAACGCGGTCGGCGGCGTGCTCTACCTCCAAGACCGGCTGCGCTACAAGAAGTCGATGGTCATGAACGCCGGTCTGCGCTTCGATTTCTTCGATCCCGGCGAGAATGCAATTCGCGTCGCCAACCAGCGCGTGCTCGGACTGGAGAAGCCCACCAAGGGAACGTCCTTCCTGGAACGCTGGAAGGCGCAAGTCTCCCCGCGCGTGGGAATGTCCTATCCGATTTCCGACCGCGACGTGCTGCACTTCCATTACGGGCGATTCTTCCAGCTTCCCGAGCTGGAGTACCTCTACGACTACTCGAACAATCCGCAGGCTGGGAATCGCACCGTCGGCAACCCGTTCTTGGAGCCGGAAACGACCATCTCCTATCAATTCGGAGTTCGCCGCCAGCTCACCAACGAGGTGTTCCTCGACACCTCGGTGTTCTTCAAGGACATCTTCGGTCTCGTGGGAACCGTGGAGCTCGAGGCGGAGCGCGAGACCGAGCAGAATCAGTTCGCGCCGGTCATCTACGTGAATCAGGACTACGGCTCGGTGCGCGGCTTCGAGGTCTCGATGGAAAAGCGATTCTCGAGCTATTGGCAGGGAGGAGTGACCTACACGCTCTCCCGCGCCACCGGATCATCTTCCGACGTGAATCAGGGTGCGACGGTCGCGGATGAAGGGCTCGATCGCGAGCCGATTCGCGAAGTTCCGCTCGATTGGGACCGTACGCACGTCGTGAACACGTACCTCTATTTCTCCGATCCGGGAGTCTGGGCGATCAACTTCGATTTCGCGTACGGCTCCGGCGCGCCCACGACACCGAGGCATTTGGGACAACGCACAACGCGCGCCGAGGACATCAACACGATTCGCCTTCCCGCGACGATGACGTTGAACATGCGCGCCAACAAGCTCTATCGCCTCTACGGTCGCGAGTTCCGTTTGTTCCTGGAAGGACGCAACGTCCTCGACCGGCAGAATGTCCGCACGGATCTTCCCGCCATCAATCCGAATCCTGACAACGAGTACTATCGGGAGTTCTACACCGAATTCGGCAAGTTGGGCGGCGCCTACAACTTGAAGGACACGATCGGCGCTGCGGATGACATTCTCGTTCCGTTGAACGATCCGCGGGTGTGGGGTGAGCCTCGAGTCTTCCGCTTCGGAATCTCTTTCGAATGGTAGAACCGTCGTCCATGCGTGAAAACTGGGGAGTGAGAGGGTTCCTCTTCGGGGTGGCGCTTGCGCTCATTCTTTCCGAGGGGGCAGCGGCACGTCCGGGTCCCAGAGTGCCCAACGGCGATCCGATGCGCACCGACGCGTTCGCCGGATGGTTTCACGACGCGGGCAACATCCTCTTGCACGTTTCCAATCGCGGGCGATTCGGACGGGCGGGAGCCGACGCGACAAACCCTTCCTGCGAATGGCCCGCCGGCTCGAATCACGAATATCTCTACGGCGCCGGACTGTGGGTGTCGGGAGTGATCGAGCGCGGCGGCGCGCGCGACACGCTGTGCTCGGCCGGTCTCTATCAAACGGGAGAATTCCGCAACATGGAGCCGGATGAAGGATGCGGGACGCCGAAAGTCGGCATCTGCGAAACGTTTGAAGGCGCACCTTCGGGATTGCGTCGCTTCGACGACGACGGCGACGGGCTCGTCGACGAGGACCCGCTCGACGGCGCGGACGACGACGGCGACGGCCGCATCGACGAAGACTTCGCCGGAATCTCGCAACAGATGTACCGCTGCGTCTATTACGATACGACGACGTTCTTCAATCAGTTCTTTTCCGATCCGGCCGACAAGCACACTCCGATGGGTTTGCGCGTCACGCAGGAAAGCTATGCGTGGACCGATCCGAACTTCGACGACTTCATCGGGATCGAGTTCAAGATCAAGAACATTTCCCGGGTGATCGACCCTTCCGAAGTCGGCTGGACGATCAAGAGCGCATACATCGGTTTCATGGTGGACGGCGACGTCGGCGTGGAGCTCCCCGAAGGGCAGGACTATTGGACCGATGATCAGGGAGGTTTTGCCGCGCTCGACACCACCATCACCTCCGAGGGCGGGGGCGGGCCGATCGATCTCTCGCTGACACTGGGATACATCTATGACCAGAACGGCGGGGAAGATGCCGACGACGACGTCACCGGATATTGCGGCGTGATGTTCTTGGGGCACACCACTGACGTGGACACGACCGACGGGGAGATCTTTGCGCCGGCGCAAGTCGGAATTCACGCGTTTCGCATTTGGTCGGGCGGCGACGAGGACGATCGCGACGATCTCGACCGCTATCGATTCCTGCGCGGAAATTCCGATGTGCTGCCCACCATTTCCCAGAACACGACGCGCGCGAACGACTATCGCTTCTTGGTCTCCGCCGGGCCGTTCGCCGAGATTCCTCCGGAGACGACGTTGACGTTCCAGGTGGCGTTCGTGTGCGGCGACATGGTGGAACGCACGACCAGCGAAGGCGGGGAGATGGTCACGCGGCGCTTGCCCGATTTCACGAACCCGATCCAAGCGCAGCGCGTGTACAACGGATTCATCGACGAAGCGGACGGATCGGTCGTGCACTGGGCAACGAGCTCACCGCCGCCTCCGCCGCGCGTGCGAGTCGTCGCCGGGGATCGCAACGTCGTGGTGGAATGGGACGATTTCCCCGAGGACATTCCCGATCCGCTGACTCGCGTGAAAGACTTCGCCGGCTATCAAGTCTGGAAAGCGGAAGGGTGGAGGCGAGAGTCGAACATCCCGTCCGACGAAATGTGGCGCTTGATCGCCGATTACGACACGACCGAGCTCGCCGACATCGACACCGGGATTTCCGGTCTCGGGAAATACCGCACGGTGGACACCCGCGTGCAGAATGGATTCTGGTACTGGTACGCGGTCACGGCCTACGACCAGGGAACGTTCCGAATCGTCGGAATCGATTCATCCACCGCGCCTCCGGAAACGACTCGGGCGCGGGTCGATGAGCCGAAGTTCGGGAAGTACACGCAGACGATGCAGCGCGTCATGGCCGGGCCGACGTCCACCCAAACCTTGGACGACGTCTACGTCGTTCCCAATCCCTACCGCGCAAACGCCGCCTGGGATTTGGCGGAGACGTCCTTCGAGCCCACCGGCCGGCGCTTGCGCTTTTACAACCTGCCGCCCAAGGCGACGATCCGCATCTTCACGTTGGCCGGGGATCACGTGGCGACCATTGAGCACGACGCCGAGCGCAATCAGCAGGAGGGTCTCGAGTACACGTCGTGGAATCTGATTTCCAAGAACGAGCAGGACACGGTCAGCGAGATTTACATCTATCACGTTGAGACACCGGATGGGCAGGAGAAGATTGGCAAGTTCGTGGTCATTCGCTAAGGTACGCTCGCGCGTCGCACGACCGCGCCTTTCGGCTCGGGTCGGGCACGATGCAAGAGGAGGGTTTCCGTTGAAGGCTGGTTCGGGGCTCGCCGTTGTCGCGGCTCTTCTAGCCGCAGCTCCCGGCGCCCGGGGAGCGGAGATCTTCGAGAAGGTCGGAACCGCCGGAGCGCAGTTCCTCAAGATCGGGGTAGGAGCCCGCGCCGTGGGCATGGGCGAAGTGTTCGTTTCCATTGCCGACGACGCTTCGGCGATTTGGTGGAATCCCGCCGGAGTCGCGCGCATCACGCAGAACGGGGTCAGCCGGCTCACGCTGAACCATTCCACGTGGCCCGCGGACATCTCTCACGAGTTCGTTGGTTATGCCTTCTCCTACCACAGCCTGCCGGGGTCCTACGCGTTCAGCTCCACCATTCTGCAGATGGACCCGATCGCGGTGCGGACCGAGTTTTCCCCCGAGGGAACGGGCGAGAACTTCGATGCCGGAAGCTTCAATCTTTGCGCAACGTGGGCGAAGAATCTCATCGATCCGTTCTCGTTCGGCGTGAACGCGAAATACATTCACATGGGCTTGGCCGACGAGAACGCGGACGGATTCGTCGTGGACATCGGCACGCTCTATTACACGGGCTACAAGACGATCCGAATCGGAATGGCCATCCAGAGCCTGGGCCCCTCGATGAAGTACATCGACCAGAGCTTCCCGATGCCGACCATGTTTCGCGTGGGAACCGCGGCGGACATCATCCAGAGCAAGGATCACAATCTCCTGGCCGCGTTCGAATTCGACCATCCTTCCGACAACGCCGAGCGCGCCAGCGTCGGTGGGGAATACACGCTCAAGGCGTTCCAGCCCAACGTGACCCTGCAGGTGCGCAGTGGATACCGGTTCAATCGGGACGAAGAGGGATTGGCCGCCGGTTTCGGGGTGCGATTCCCGACCGGGTCCTCTTCCTTCATGCGGGTCGACTACGCATATTCGGACATGAAATTCCTCGAAGGAACCCACAAGATTTCCGCCGAGTTGGAGTTTTAGTGTAGCGGCGGGAATCTTAAAGACCCGGCTTCCGTCGAGGAAATCGCTCGATCTCCCTGGGAGCCTTGCATGAAATCCTGGTCCTTCCTTTTGGCTGCGGCGGTGGCGCTCTTGGCGTCTGCGTTCGCTCCTGCCGCACAGGCGAAGAAGGACAAGGAGGCCTTGGTCGAGCCTCCACTCGTCTCCACCGGCGATCTCGCGTTCGAGGTCGATCTGGCCGGATTCCGTGCCCAAGAGGGGCAAACCGAAGAAGAGATCTTCGTCGATCTCGGCAACGACCAGATCGCATTTCAGAATGAAGACGGCGCGCTTCGGGGGAAGCTGAGGCTCGAGATCGAGCTGCGCAGTTCCGCCGGCAAGCGCGTCTTCGAGAAATCGCAAACCTTGGCCCCGGTCGCGGTCGCGGCGCTCGACGCGGGGGACCGCTCCGTCCATCAGGTCATTCGCCAGAACGCGATCCTTTCCCCCGGCGACTATCAGCTCCGGGTGGAGGTCACCGACGAGAAGTCGGAAAAGCCCGGGCTGATCCACATGATCCGGAAGACCAAGAAGAAGGGGCTGGTCGAGGGGCTGGTGCGCATTCCAGATCTCTCTCAAAACGAAATGATCATCTCCGACGTCCTGTTCTCGAGGGATGTGCGCGTGGGAGTCCAGGAGTTGGAGTATGAGCGCAACGGCGTGGCCATCGACCCCAATCCGGCGCGGCAATACGGGATGGTGATCCCCTACCTGAGCTACTACGCCGAAGTTTATGCCGGGAATGACTTTCAGCCGCAGGATTCAATCTACGTGAGGACCCGGATCCTGGATCGAGTGGGCGGGACTCTCTGGCAACGCCAGGCCTTGGCGCGCCCGACCAGCAACTCCTTCGTGTCTCAGGATCAAATCGATCTGACGAGGACGATGAAGGCCGGCTCCTATGTCCTGGAGATTTCCGCGCGCAACCGGCGTACCGGGGTGGAAGCGACCTCGAGCAGGCCCTTCGAAGTCCTGTGGGCCATCGCTTCGTGGTCGAAGGATCCGGACAGTCTTCTCGAGGAAATGAAGCTCATCATGCGCGCTCAAGAATACAGTGAGCTCGTGAAGCTTTCTCCTGGTGCGCGCGAAGTTTATCTCGCTCAGTTCTGGAAAAAGCTGGATCCCGATCCGGGCACCGCCCAGAACGAAGCGCTGCAAGAATTCCAACGCCGCGTTCAGTATGCGGATCGCGAATACTCCGGGACCATAGGGCGCGGAATGTTGACCGATCGTGGTCGCGTCTACGTGCGCTACGGTCCGCCCGATGAAGTCTCCTACCAGTATTCCTCCTCATCGTTCGGCGATAACGAGAACGTGGAGCGCGTCAGCGATCCTGCCGAGCGCGTGGGATTGAGCAACCGGCCGAACGCTTCCTACTTGGATCCGGACGAATACCGCGAGGGGGATGTGAGCGATCTCTCCACCCAGCGGGGCGGGGCGAACATCAAGTCGAAAGAGCTCGAGGTGTGGGAATACGACGGCCCCGGGCACTCGCTCTATGGGCGGGCGGCGGGCAAGGACACGCATCGCGGCCTCAAATTCATCTTCGCCGACGAGATGGGAAACGGTGAGTACGAGTTGATCGGCAGCGAGGGCACCACCGATTTCTGAGCGCGAGCGAACGTGATCCGCTCTTGCGCACTTCGCCGGGACGAGGAGAGAATGCCGCGGACTTCGCCCCGGAGACCCGATGCGAACCTCGCGATCTTTGGCCGCGGTCCCACTTCTCGTTCGCTCACCCGCTTCGGCCTTCGAGCTTCTCCGCGAACGCCCCGGTTGGATCGGGGCGCTTCTTCTCTCGCTCGTCCTGTTGACGGTGGCTTTCGCGGTGCAGCTTCCGCAGTCGCTGCGCTATCAGCGCGAAGTCACGCGCTCCACGATGGAGAAGCTCAACCTGCCCGAAGCGCAGATGGAAGAAGCGCTGCGCCGCATTCCGGAGCCCGGCAATCTTTCCCTCCAGGAAGCCGCGCAGCAGGTCCTCCTTCCGGTCGTGTTCTTGGTTCCGGTTTTCTTTCTCGGCGCATTCGCCTTCCATCTCTTGGCCAAGGCGTTCGGAGCCGAGCCGCCGTTCAAATTGTCTTTGGGGATCTATTCCGTCGCGTATGTTGCGCCCGCCTTGGGCGCATTGATCAAAGGACTCGTGGCGCGCGCGTCCGACACGATCGAAGTTTCGTTGAGCCCGGCGGCGCTCATTCCCGGCGGCTTTCATTCCGCGCTGGGGATCTTCCTCGATCTCTTCGACGTGTTCGCGCTCCTGAATCTCGCCCTTTTGGCTTCGGGAGCCGAGACCGGTTTTCGGAAGTCGCGCTCGCTCGCCTGGAGCATCGCCGGCTCCTATTGGATTTTGAAATCGTTCGTGGTCTTCGCCCTTCGTCTTTCGCAGTCGTGGTTCGCGGGCACGCTTTGAACCGCCGGGGTTCGGCGATGAAACCCGCAACCGGGCTCTCCCGTAACGCCTCTCGACTCGTCTGCGACACCATCCCGTTCCCGGGAGGAGGATTTCGTTTTCCATGAGGAGCTCCGCTCAAGTCCCGTCTCGCTCCGCGCGCCTCGGCACCGGGGCATTCCTGGCCGCCGTCGCGGTCTCGACGCTGACCTGCCGCCCGGCGTTCGCTACGTTGTACACGCTCAAGGAAGCTGTGGAGCTGTCGTTGAAGCACAATTTCAACGTGGCTCTCGCCGAGGGCGATCTCGCCGGCGCTCGCGCCGACGTGACCGGCGCGCGATCGGCGTTCTTCCCGAACCTTTCGGTGAATGGATCCTGGAACTACTCGGAACCTGAGATCTTCTTCAATTCGGATCTGGGAGTGTTTACGAGGGCGCCGAACGAATCGTGGTTCGGCAGCGCGAATGCGAACCTGCTTCTCTTCGATGGGCTCGGGAATCTCGCGCGCTACGGACAAGCGAAGAATCACCGTACGGCCGAGCAATCCGAATATCTCAAAGCCAAGCAGGATGTCGCCTACGAAACCGAGCTGCGCTATTTGGACGTGCTGAAGAAGGAATATCTGCTCAAAGTGCAGCAGGAGGCGGTGCATCTTTCGGAGGAACAGCTCAAGAAGACTCGCGCAATGAAGGACCTCGGTGCTTCCACCCAGGCCGACGTGTTCAAGGCGGAAGTGGACTTCTCGAACAACCGGCTCGCGGCGCTGCAAGCCGAGCGAGACCTGAACGTCTCGCGGGCCTCGCTCTCGAGCTACATCGGACTTGATCCGCGCGAGCCCATCGAGGTGCAAGACGAAGGTCCCCCCGGCGAGTTCTCCAATGACGCTGCCGCAGCCGCGGCGAAGGCATTGGAGATTCATCCGAGCCTCTTGGCGGCACGCTCGTCGGTGCAGTCGAGCAAGCAGGGAGTGAAGCTGGCAAAATCGGATCGCTGGCCTTCGCTCAGCTTGTACGGAAACGTCAATTACTCCGACATCTTCGACCTCGATAAGCCCACGGACGCCAACACGCAGTGGAGCTACGGCGCGCGCATGAGCTTCACGATCTTCGACGGTCTGTTGACCAAGTCGAACATCAATCGTGCGCAGGCGAATCTGGTGACGCAACAGCGTTTCGAGGAGAGCGAGCAGCGCGATGTGCTCTTGGGCGTGCAGGAGGCCGTTTTGGATTCCGAATTGGCCCGCCAGTCCGTCGATGTCGCCCGGGAAGCTGTGAAATCTTCGGAGGAGGATCTGCGTCTCGCCGAGGAGCGTTACAAGGTCGGCGAAGGGACGATCCTGGAAGTCATCGATGCGCAGGTGAATCTCACCCGCTCGAAGACCAATCTCGTGAACGCCGCCGCCGATCACCGCCTCTCGTTGTCGCGCCTGCGCAACGCAGTCGGCGACATGCCCGTCCCGGAGAACGGCGAATGAGCCTGATCGAGATGCGCAACGTCTCCAAGGTGTACGACATGGGCGAGGAGAAAATCCATGCGCTCCGGGACGTCGCGCTCTCGATCGAGCCGAACGAGTACGTGGCCATCATGGGCCCGTCCGGATCGGGGAAGTCGACGCTCATGAACATCGTCGGGTGCCTCGACCGCCCCTCGAGCGGATCGTACGTTTTGAGGGGGAAGGAAGTGGCCGACCTTCCCGAGGACGAGCTGGCGCGCATCCGCAACCAGGAGATCGGATTCGTGTTCCAGACGTTCAACCTGTTGCCGCGCTCCGCGGCGCTCGAGAACGTGGAGCTGCCCCTGGTCTACGCGGGAATTGGACCGGTGGAGCGCCGCAAGCGAGCCGTTCAGGCCTTGGAGGATGTTGGTTTGAGCGATCGCGCGAAACATCGCCCCAACGAGCTTTCCGGAGGGCAAAGGCAGCGCGTGGCCATCGCCCGCGCGCTCGTGAACCGCCCCTCGATTCTCTTGGCGGATGAGCCGACCGGAAACCTCGACTCCAAGACCGGCGAGGAGATTCTGCAATTGTTCGATTCGCTGCACAACCGGGGCCAGACCGTGATCGTCGTGACGCACGAAGAAGACGTGGCGCGGCGCGCGTGGCGCATTCTTCGATTGCGCGACGGCCGCATCGAAGCGGACGAGCGCCGCGCTCCGGTTCCCGCATGAACGTGGCCTGCGCTCTCGCGCGCGGCAGCGCGATTGCGCTTGGCGCTGCAGCGATCGCCTTCCCGCTCGCGCCCGCGCACTCGATGGAGAATTTCCCCATTCAAGCGGAAGAGCGTCCGCGCTTCGTTCTGGATGCGATTTCCACTCCGGTGGGGAAAGACTCGTCTCGCGTGGAGATCCTGTGGGAGATTCCGCGCAACGAGCTGGCGTTTCGAGGCGAAGGGGAGGATTGCCGCGCGCAGTACGACATCTCCATCGTGTTCTATCAGGGAAAGCGCCAAGTGGCGGGCGATATCTGGAAACGGCGCATTCGCTGCCAGGATATTCCGACGGGATCGGATGCCAAAGCCTCCGGCCGGGAAGCCTTCACGTTGGCGCGCGGCGAATACAACGTCGAGGTGACGATGACCATGGGGGTCACCTTGCACACTTCCACCGTGCGCGGACGGCTAAAGCTGCAAGAGATGCCGCAAGCGATCGAGACCAGCGATCTCCAGTTCGTGTGGATGAAAGATGGGGTGGCCCAGCCGAATCCCCGTCATGAGATCGCGCGCGGCGAGACGGGGCATTTCGCGCGCATCATCTTGCACGCCGGCACTCCGCGTCAGGGCCTCCTCAAGTGGACCATCGCCGACGGACGGCGGGCAGTGGTGGCTTCGGCCGAATCCACCTTGGCCCTCTCCGGCGAGAGAGTCGTGGATATCGCGCTTCCGATGGAGAATCTGGAGCCGGGGGGCTATCGTCTCGAGGTCATCATTGCCGACGAGAAGGGAGAGACCCTGGCGCGACGACGCGCCGACCTGAACGTGCGCATCACGATGGCCTGGCGCGCTTCGAACCGGCGCGAAGCGATCCTCATGCTCGGGATCTTGGGGGCGTCGGACGAAGCGGATGCGGTGAAGAAAGCGGGAGGTGAGGAGTGGCAGAAGATCCTTCAAGACTACTGGACGCGAAACGATCCCACGCCGGGCACGGAAGCGAACGAGTATCAGCAGGAGACGTTCGCGCGCATGGAAGAAGCGAACACTTCATTCGAAGAGCCGTTTCGCAAGCCGGGATGGACCACCGATCGCGGGCGCATCTTCTTGCTGCACGGACGGCCGGAAAACCGAATCGTGCGCGAGGCGGACTTCAACGGACCACCGGCCGAGATCTGGGAATACTTTCATCCGCGGCGCACGTTCTTCTTCGTCGATACTCGCGAGATCGGAGAATACGTTCTCTCGAGCGGCGGCCGCTAAGCGCAATCCTTCTTGGTGCAGCGCTCGCCTGCGGTGCGGTGGGCGGATGCGCGCGCAAAGCCGACGTGCCGCCGGGGCTTTTGCGGTTGGCGTGGTCCTCGGATCCGGCATCGCTCGATCCCGCGCAAGCGGTCGATGTCGTGGGCGGTGCGGTGGTCGCGCTTCTCTATGAAGGGCTCGTCTCCATCGACAAAGATGGAAAGGTCGTTCCCTCCTTGGCCCAGTCGTGGGACATCGACTCCGCCGGAACGACGTACACGTTCGTGCTCGATCCACGCGCCCAGGCCAGCGACGGCACGAAGCTCGGCGCGGCGGAAGTCGCTCGAAGCTGGCAGCGCCTTCTCGATCCGAAGAATCCCTCTCCGCGTGCTTGGGTGCTCGAAGCGATCGATGGAGCGAGTGCCTATACGCGCGGGGAAGCGGCGCAGATTTCCGGATTGAGCGTCGTCTCCGCCGACACGTTGCAAGTTCGGCTGGCGCGTCCGCGCGCTTCGTTCTTGGGTCTCTTGGCGATGCCGAACGCCGCCGTCTTGGCCGCGTCCCAAGATGTCAGCGGATCGGTGTGCACGGGACCGTGGGTCGTGGTGGAGCATGTGGCTTCGTCGCACTTGAAGCTGCGCCGCAATCCGCATTGGCACGGCAACGCTCCAGGCTTCGAAGAAATCCAAGTGCGCATTCTTCCCGAGGAGTTCACGCGCGTCGCCGAATTCGAAGTGGGGCACTTGGATCTGCTCGAGATTCCCGCTTCGCAGGCCAAGCGCTTCCGGGAAGATCCGCGCTACTCGGCGCGCATCCAGCGACAAGTGGCGCTCGTCACCGAATACATCGGCCTCAACAATGAGCAGCCCGTTCTCTCCGATCCCCGGGTACGCCGCGCGCTGAATCATGCCGTGCACGTGCAGCGCATCATGGACACGATCTTGGAAGGAAGGGGTGTGCGCTCGGCCGGCGCCATTCCGCCCGCCATCGCCGGGGGAAGGGAAACCGGCGCCTACGAATACAATCCCGAGAAAGCCAAAGCGCTTCTCGCCGAAGCGAAAGTTCCCGCCGATTGGAAGCTCGAGATCTGGCAGCGTCCCAGCCCGATCGTTTCGCAGGTGTTGGAAGCGGTACAAGCGGACTTGAAGGCGGTCGGCGTGAACGCGGAAATCTTGCAACGCGACTGGGGAGCGCTCAAGGCCTCCATCGATCGCGGCGACACGCCCGCGTTCTACATCAATTGGTACGCGGACTATCCCGACCCCGAGAACTTCCTCGTTCCGCTGTTTCACTCCGCGAACATCGGCGGCGGAGGAAATCGCGCGCGCTTTCACGATGCGCAGGTGGACTCGATGTTGGACGCGCTGGAAGCGGAGCGCGATCTCGATGCGCGGGGAACATTGGCGGCGGCGATCGATGCGCGCATTCATGACGCCGCACCGTGGATCTATCTCTGGCATCCGCTGCAGGAAGTGGTGACGTCGGAGCGCGTGCAGGGATATCGCCCGCATCCCGTCGCTTCCTGCGAGCGATGGATCGACATCGCTCCCGCGGGAGCGACCGCGCGGTGAGCGGATGGATTCTCCGGCGCTTCTTGGCCACGATCCCAGTGCTCTTGGGCGTGACGCTCGTGTCCTTCGTCTTGACGTATCTCCTTCCCGGAGATCCGGCGCGGGCCATGGCCGGTGAACGATATCGCGAAGAAGATCTCGATCGCATCCGGCATGAGCTGGGGTTGGACCGGCCCGTTCCGGAGCAGTATGCGCGCTACATGGGGCGTGTGCTCACCGGCGACTTCGGCGTTTCCTACGCAACGCAAAGGCCGGTGGCGGAAGAGCTCCTGGAGCGATTTCCGCGCACGTTTCTTCTGGCCTGCGCGGCGCTCCTGATCGCGATTGCGATCGGAATTCCTCTGGGCACGATTGCCGCGGCGCGCGCCGGCGGGGCGATCGATCGCTTCGCGACATTGTTCGCGCTTCTCGGTGTCTCGCTGCCCGTGTTCTGGACGGCGATGTTGTTCGTGTATTGCTTCGCGATCCAATTGCGCTGGTTTCCGCCGTCGGGATTCATCGATACGAGCCCCGCGGCCATCGTGTTGCCGGCGTTCACGCTGGGGCTTCGCTCCGCCGCGGTTTTGGCGCGCATGACGCGCGCCAGTCTTTTGGAGACGCTGGGCCAGGACTTCATGCGCACCGCGCGCGCCAAAGGAGTGAGCGCGCCCAACGTTCTCTTGCGCCACGGGCTGCGAGCTTCACTTGTGCCCATCGTCACGTTGGCGGGATTGGATTTCGGCAGCTATCTCTCCGGATCGGTGTTCACCGAGTCGATCTTCGCGTGGCCGGGCGTCGGCCAATATGCTTTGCATGCGATCTTGCGGCGCGACTTTCCCGCAATCCAAGCGACGGTTTTGTTTCTCGCCGTCGTGTTCGTCATGGTGAATTTTCTCGTCGATGTGGCGTACGGAGCGCTGGACCCACGCATTCGCCTGCGCAAGGAGGACGCCGCGTGAGCCGCTGGACGAAACGCTTGCGAAGCGATCCCGCGGCGTGGGCCGCGGCGGGAATCCTGGCGCTCATCGTGGGCGGCGCGCTCTTCGCGGGTGTGCTCACTCCCTATGATCCGTTGCAAGGTGACCTGAGCCTGCGGCTGCAGGCGCCGAGCGCGCAGCATCCCTTCGGGACCGATCATCAAGGGCGCGACGTCTTGGCGCGCACGCTGCACGGCGCGCGCATCTCGCTGCTCATCGGATTCGGTGCGCGTGCGCTGTCGGTTGTGATTGGCGGACTCTTGGGGCTCATCGCCGGATTTCGCGGCGGGCGCACCGGCTTCACGATCATGCGCGCCGCCGATGTGTTCTTTGCTTTTCCTTCGGTCCTGCTCTTGATTGGGATCACCGCCGCGCTCGAGCCGCGGCTGAGTGTGGTGTTCGCGGCCTTGGGGATCGTGGGCTGGACGGAGGTGGCGCGTCTCCTCCGCGGGGAAGTTCTTTCGGTACGCGAGCGTCCCTATATCTCCGCGGCCCGCGCCTTGGGGATCTCAGAACCGCGCATCTTGGCGCGCCACGTGCTCCCCAACTGCTTGAACCCGCTGCTCATTTCGTTTTCGATGGGCGTGGCCGGGACGATTCTCGCGGAGGCGGGCCTTTCCTTCCTGGGATTGGGCGCGCAGCCGCCTACGCCCAGCTGGGGACAGATGATTTCTTCGGGAAAGGAGTTTCTCCAGACCGCTCCTTGGGTATCTTTCTTCCCGGGATGTGTCCTGGCCTTGACCGTGCTCTCGCTGAATCTTTTGGGCGATACGGTGAGGGATGCGCTCGATCCGCGCTTTTCGAGAGGAGGAATGCCGTGAAGCCTTGGAGACGATCGCAAACGAATCGAATCTTCTTCGGCGTCTGCGGAGGCTTGGCGGAGTCATTGAACGTTGATGCCGATGTGGTGCGCGCGATTTGGATCGTGCTCGGGCTTTTGGGCGGCGCGGGCTTCATCGCCTATGCGGTTGCAATCTTCCTTCTCCCCGAGGGGGAGCTCGTTCCCGAGCATGTGTCGACGCCGCGGCGAAATCGAAATCTCGGATTGGCTTTGATCGCGGTCGCCGGCGCGCTTCTCTTCGCCGCGGTTGGAATTCCCATTTTCCCGGCGCCGGCCATCTTCTTCGGGGCGGCGTGGAAGATTCTCTTGCCCATTCTTCTCTTGGCCGCGGGCGCTCTCATGATCTGGCCTTCGGCGCGCGAGAAGATCGGGCTCAAGCGCGGGGGGCGTTTCATGCGCTCCAACTCCGACCGCATTTTGGCCGGAGTGTGCGGGGGAATTGGCCATAAGCTCGGCGTCGACGGGAATTTGGTCCGGGTCGCGGCCGTGCTCCTCGCATTTCTCTCCGCAGGGACGATCGTGCTTCTCTACATCATCCTGGTCCTGATGTTCCCGGAGGAAAAGCTCTTGCCTCCGGAAGCCCCCGAGCCGCCCCGGCCGGATCAAGTCTCGGCTGGAGAACACCGATGAAAGAGAAGAGGGGAGCCCGTACGTGCTCCTCCGTTTGATACAGGTCTTCCTTCTGCTCTTCTTCGCGATGATTCTCCTTCGCATGTTGAAAGGCGGGCCCCGGAAAGAGATCCGGAACCCGTCGCCGCGAGAGAGTCTGGATCCGAAGAAAGAAGTTTCGGCCGCCTGGACGGAAGTTCCCAGCGAGCGCGAAGGAGGGCAGGACTGACACTTCCAAAGCGCGGGACGGCGAGTGTATTTCTTCCTCTTCTTCCCCGTCGGAACCGAATCGCGCGGCGGACGATTCCCCACCGGAACAATTCTTCTACTCCTTCTTCTCTTCGTTCATCAGCTGATCGCCACCGTGAATCCGGGATTCTTCTCACAGCTTTTGAGCTCCGCCTACTTGCCCGCGCACCCCACTTGGAGCGGTGCCCTTTTGGGACTCTTCCTACACGGAAGTTGGTTTCACTTGGCCGGCAATGCTCTCTATCTCTGGGTGTTCGGAAGGCAGATCGAATCGCGCATGGGATCCGTTCCGCTGTTCCTTCTCTTCATCGGCGGAGGAATGGCCGCGTCGTGGCTTCAAGGAATGGCCACGCCCGCAGATTCCTGGGCGCGCCACATGCGCATCATCGGCGCCTCGGGCGCCGTGGCTTCACTCTTGGGAATGACTGTGG
>Ga0111538_10000444_pt1 | contig 54888 bp, 44 predicted proteins | sample SoiMethybrSBSTD1_FD_79669 | JGI IMG/M metagenome (GOLD analysis project Ga0111538, IMG submission 79669) | Bulk soil microbial communities from a Populus tree surrounding site in Tennessee, USA - Soil MetaG P. TD hybrid SBSTD1 (version 2)... | ecosystem: Environmental > Terrestrial > Soil >... | reverse complement strand
CACCGCGTTCCTTATGTTGTCGCAAAAAGCGGAATGATCGCTGGAGGTGACTGGATTCCCGTGGATAAAACAAATTTAAAGACGCATTATCCCGGCGTATATGCAATTGGTGATGTTAACGGAGTCGGTACACCAAAAGCCGGCGTATTTGCAGAGGGAGCGGCGAAGATTGCCGCAGCTACAATCATTGCGGAATTTGAAAGGGGCGATCTGCCCTCACCCTATAAAGGCGATGGCATTTGCTATGTCGAGTTTGGCGACGGACGTGTTGGAAAGGTAAATGTCGACTTTTTCTCCGGCCCCTCTCCTTTCGGAACTTACACAGAAGCGTCTGCTGAGCTTGTTGCGGATAAAGAACTTTTCGGATCAAGCCGCGTAGCCCGATGGTTTGGATCCTAGTATACTGCAATTATAAACACTCAATTTGTCGAGTATTCCGGTATAATAAGCTCGGTAATCAATTTGCCTTCTCTTAATAAATCAATTTGAGCGGGAACGCCAATTGTATCTTCGGTGAGATATTTGAAGAGGCCATCGATGGTTTCCACATTTTTATGGTTGAACCTGACAATTATATCTCCATACCGGATTTTTCTATGATTGAGGGCGTTTATTTTCATTACTTCAAAAACGAAAATCCCCGTTTTATTCGTAAGCCTGTTATACTCTCTCATCCGGTTGCTCAACCTGACGGTCTGCCCCGCGATACCTATCAATGCCCGGGTCACTTTTCCTTTAATAATAATTTGACCTGCTATATAACTTGCCAGGTTAGATGAAACAGCGAAACAAATTCCCTGCGCTGAGAAAATGATAGCTGTATTTACTCCAATAACATAACCCTGGGAATTTAATAGCGGTCCCCCCGAATTACCCGGATTCAGCGCCGCATCTGTCTGTATCACATCGTCAATCAATCTTCCGTTACCGGCTCTCAGGCTTCTCCCAATAGCGCTTACTACGCCGGCAGTAATTGTTTGTTGCAGTCCATAAGGATTCCCGATTGCTATTGCAATTTGACCCGGTCTGATGGTTTCAGAATCGGCAAAAGTCAACGATCTGAAACTCTTGCCATCCACTTTTAGCACGGCAATATCTGTTGAGGCATCACTTCCTTTTGACTCTGCTTTTAGAATATTGCCATCATCCAATGTTACAAAAAGGTCTTTGGCTTTGTCAGCAACGTGATGATTGCTGATAATATAACCATCGGAAGAAATGATAAACCCCGACCCCATGGATTCTCCCCTTCCACTGCGGGTATTTTTTTCTTCCTTTTCCGAAATATTCCTGATATGTACTACAGAGGGTGCAATACGAGTATAAACATTACTAATTGTATCCGAATAGACATCTAACAGCTGCTCGTCGGTATTTATTAATTCTAACATGTTATTACCTGTTCAATGCTCATACCGGGTTTAAAAACCTGACAAAATGTACATGCCGCTTTAATATTTTTGACAAAACTTGGCATTAGAACGATATCGCAATGAACCTGGCAGACACAGTAGCAGATAACTTCACGGTGCAACGGCTTGCAACTTTGAGAGTTTTATTGCAAGCCGTTGAAACCATGGCACCCGTGCCTTATCAAATTCTGTTTTAACTGCGTTTCCTTGTTCCTATCAGTGAAATAAGACCCACCATGCCTATTGCTGCAAACAGCAGGTTATTGTTTTGTCCGGGCTTATTTTTAATCGAGCCAGCAACTGTAGCATAAGTTGCTTCTGCCGGAATAGACTTTTCCTCACCATCAATCACTACATCCCAATCGCTATAGCCTTTGCCTGTAAGGAAAGTAAGCATTTGCATTTCATCTGAGCGCCGCTGCTTCAATTCTTTCAGGTACTTTTTACCAGCTTCGCAGGCAAGGTCGCCGGTAGCGGGATGGGTTATAATGTATCTCGCCTGGTAATTATCGGTATTGGGTGTCACCTGGAACACCAGGTCCTGTGGAAATTTTTCACGGTTATACCTGATGTGTAATCGGGTAAAGTAAACATTGTTTGAATAATCATCCTCCTCGTTGCCAATATCAGAATAGTCGCTCCAGTCGCGGTTAATCCACCACACTCCTGCCTGTAATAAATCCTGTGTCGAAGGTGCTGTTGCTACGCAGGGATCGCATTTTACATAATTTTTAGGGCTCACGTCCCATGCGTATTCCAGCATGGAAATTGCCTTACCCTCCCTGCTCCATTGATTCTGGAAAAGATTGGCATAAAAACTCCCAAAATTATTTTGAACAAATAAAGGGATGTTTTTGCCGGTAGGCAGCGAAACAGTTCGGTAGTTGGTCGTCTCAATTCTTCCTTTTTTTGAAAATGCGTAAACGATCATATCCTGGTCGCCATCGGCATTTGCCATGCCAAGCCGGATTGGCAACATGAACTTCGGTGAAGAAAATCTTATTTGGATCGGGCGAAGAAAGTTGCCGGGTAGTTTACTTTTTTCTTCTTCATTTACTTTGACCACAAAAAATTTCAAATTGCTTCTAATATATGGCTGCAATACTTCATCAGCCCCCGCAGGAATCTTATAACCATTCTCCTCCAACCATGTTTTTAGTCCGGAACTCTCTTTAGCGCTCAAAATAAGTATATCATATTCCCCAACAAGATATTTGGCTTCTATTTTAACACCAAGGTCTTTTCTTTTAGCGGAACCATACCCATTAACAACCACTTCACTCATTGCAACGCCAGGCGCCTTCCCTTCCAATTTGTTATAATTATATCTGTCGCAGGGGTTTTGATCGAAATACTCCACTAATCTTGGTTTGCTGTACTCATTCAGCGTATTAAAAATCTGCTGATCCACTACTTTGATATCATTCTTGCTAAGTACAACCGGTACCGGTACCACCATGGCGAAATCTTTCAGGTTGCCTTTGAAATCATTGTACATCGTAATTACATTCCTGTTACCATCCCTGACAAGAATTACCTGTGATGTCTTGTTCCTTAACGTCCCGTCGGCTTTGCTTACATAGAAGCCACAGAAGGCGGACGCTTCGTGACTGATCATACCGGCAAGAATGATAAGAGCAGCTAATTTTTTTGCAAAAGGTTTCATGATTGTTATTTTGAGTTTATATCCCCAACTACTAAAGGAGTTACGGGAGTGGTTAATTAATAAATATTTCTCCCATTCAAATGATTTCGCACGGAACATTTTATCCAGGAACGGCACGAGCGGGGCAGCGGCTACCAATACCCAAATGATCGTATTGTATTTCCATTTAAAAGCGGTAAGATAGAAAGCCACCGTTGCGATCAATACCGCCCACAGCACCCTTGCCAGGGGATGATTAGGCGATGTCCTCGGATCGCTGATCATAAAAAATGTAAAGAGCAATAAACTTCCCGTGCTTACAGAATGAATGAAATGATCCAATGGCCAGCCCAATACATAAACCTGCCGCCAGTATAACAGGCCAACATATGTTAAGAGAAATGCAAAGGAGATATCTAATTTCTGAACCCTCGTGACCACGATTGTTCCGAGTGTAATCACCGCAAAAAATATTATCGCGTTGCTTCCCCATTGACCAGGATTCAACCATGCATCATTTGTCAAAAACAATGTGGCTACAATGCCAAAAGCAGACGGATTGAAAATGTGTTTTTGATTCCATTTGAATAGGTACTTCGATGCTACGGTGAGAAAGGCCGCCAGCAGGCTGGTATACCAATGATTTGTTTTTAAAAGAAGACAAAGACTCATGGCACTTATCAAAACGCTGAATCCCCAGCGGTTAAATTCACCAAGCCGCAGTAGCCTGTTTTCACTAAGGGAATCGGCGGTCCATTGGATGAGCAGGCATGCGGAAATACTGATAAGATAATGAGGCCATTCTACATCCCAATGTAAAATGAGAATACCATAGCTCAGAAAGATAGCCTGGAATACCACCTGGAAACAGCGGGGATCTAAACGCAGCAGTTGTTGTCGCATAAGCATTATTTTTATTCCTGATGATGCCACTGGAGGAATTACACATGGATTTATAGATTATTTTCCCGGAAATAAGCTTTTGCAAAATTTTATACCCGTTATATTATGGACTTTCAGTTCTCCTTGTTCGATGCAGCCAACTCTTTAGTGGATTACCGGACTTTTACGATACAGTCGTTTTTGATATTTACACCTGAAAGCCCAGATCCCGGATTTATTAAACATCTCTTTGTGCCCAGTTCTTGAAACAAAAATTAATTAATGAATAAGAATTCCACTTATTATCCGTAGTTTACGATATCAAAGACCTTTCGGCGGCATTAAACAATGCTGGCCAAGCGACGCCTCAATCAGAATTCTCTTCTCCTAATCCGCTTATGTTCCGATTATTTAACAAAAATGATTTTTTGAATGAGATACCTTCTTCCGGGGATGTTATTTTTTATGACCCAGGCCCAGGGTCAGCTAGTCATCAACACAATTTCACCGTCCAGCGGCCCGGTCGGAACATTGGTAACAATAACCGGTTCAAATTTCAGCCCCACTGCGTCAAACAATATCGTTTACTTTGGCGCTGTCAGGTCCACAATTTCAGTAGCCAGCGCTACGTCGCTGCAAGTAACGGTACCGTATGGCGCCACTTATCAACCTGTTTCGGTAACTACGCTCGGGCTCACTTGCTACTCACCCCTTGCTTTTGTGGTAACATTTCCCGGTGCTGGTTCGATCACATCAACTTCGTTTGCGCCAAGGCAGGATATTTTTATAAGTAACAGCGTTTATGACATACCCTATAGTATCACTGCAGTCGATTTAAATGGTGACGGGAAACCCGACCTTGCCTCCGCCTTTGGATCGGTGGACCAGGTGTATGTAGTGAAAAATATTAGTTCCCCGGGAACGGTAGATTTTGCAACCGGACTCAGGTTGTCTGTTACGGGTACACCCTATGACGTTGCAGCCGGAGATCTCGATGGCGATGGGAAATTTGATTTAGTAACAGCTAATAATTTTGCGAATACGGTATCTATTTTAAAAAATACTTCATCAGGTGGAAACATTTTGTTTGCAAGCAAAATAGACTTATTCGCGGGAAGCAAACCCACTCATCTATGTATCGATGACCTGGATGGGGATGGGAAACCGGAAATTATCGTAACAAACAGCGAAGCCTTGACTGTGTCGGTTTTTAAGAACACAAGCGCAGGTGGAATCATTTCTTTTGCTGCAAAAACCGATTTTGCCACCGGTACTACTCCGCTTAGGGTTGCTTCAGCTGACTTCAATGGCGATAATAAACCTGACCTGGCAATTACAAATAACGGAGCTAACACAATTTCCATCCTTAAAAACACAAGTGCTGGAGGAGTTATTTCTTTTTCACCGAAATCAGATTTTACTGCAGGGAATGTTCCAATCGGAATTTCAGTTATTGATGCTGATGCAGACAATAAACCGGATCTTGTTGTTTCCAATTCAGGAGACACTACAATCTCTGTGTTTAGGAACACCAGCACCAGTACCACTATTTCATTTGCTTCAAAAACCAATTTTGCTGTGGGTTTCAACCCCCGAAGCATTGCAGTTAACGACCTTGATGGTGATGGAATGGCCGACCTGGCAGTTGCCAATTTTGGTGGCAACAATGTATCGATCTTAAAAAATACAAGTACTTCGGGAGCGATTTCGTTTGCTACTAAAATAAATTATCCTTCCAGGGGCAATCCCAATGATATTGCAGGCGGTGACCTGGATGGTGACGGAAGACCCGAAATAAGCGTTGCAGATGAATTTCCAGTGATTGGAGTTTTTCGAAACATAGCCAATGAACCAAACATAACTTCGTTCACTCCCAGCATTGCCACGCCGGGATCAACGATTACTGTAACAGGGACTAACTTTAATGGTACGACTGCCGTTAATGTTGGTGGTGTGTCCGCGAATTCATTCAATGTTGTTTCAGCTTCGACAATAACGGCTGTTGTTGCTACTGGCGCCGCACCGGGCGACGTAACAGTAACGACGAGCTACGGTACAGCAACCCTTGGAGGATTTTCAATTTCCGGTCCCCCGGCCATTATGTCGTTTTCACCAACATCGGGAGCCGTTGGTACTATGATCACCATCCAGGGCAATAACTTTAATCAAGTGCCGGCTCAAAATGCTGTTTTTTTTGGTGCCGTTAAAGCTATTGTATCCTCTGCTACTTCAACTTCCATCACGGTAACCGTTCCTATAGGCGCAGACTATAAATATATATCCGTTTCGGACCTTGGTAGCGGGTTGACTGCATACTCCGCGAAACCTTTTGTGGTGACCTTTGCGTCAAATGGAGTTACTTCTTTCGCCAATTATGAAAATTTTCCGACAGGCTCCGCAAATGAATTTCTCGCCGTTGGTGATCTTGATAATGATGGCAAACCGGACCTCGCCATCTCCAATGATCTTACCGGGTCCGGTCACTATGCTATTTCTATTCGGAGAAATACATCTTTACCCGGCAATGCAAACTTCGCTCCCGATTTCAATTTAACCTTTGCGCAATATGTCAAACCATATGGAGTGACGATAGGAGATTTAGACGGAGATGGAAAATCTGATCTCGTAGTAGCGATTGATAGCGACACTTTAGCTATATTTAAAAATACGTCCAGCCCCGGCAATTTGAGCTTTGCCAATGTAATAAAGTTTCCCACCTCGATCGGAAGACCTATCACCATTACCATTAATGATTTCGACCGCGATGGCAGGCCTGACCTTGCTGTTTCATATTTCACGAGCACGACTCAGAACATCATTTCTGTTCTTCGCAATACTTCATCACCCGGCACAATTGATTTTGCGCCGGCGCTCAACTATGTCACCGGCTCAGCCCCTTATTCACTTGTAGTAGCTGACATTGATGGCGATGGCAAAGCCGACATTGCAGTAGCCAATCAATACGTAAGTACCATATCCGTTTTACGCAATACATCAGTACCGGGCGCTCTTAGTTTTGCTCCCAAGATTGATCTGGTAACTGGCACATATCCCTGGGACATTTCTGTCAGCGACCTGGATGGTGATGGCAAACCCGATCTCGTGACGCCAAGTAATTATTATGATAATGTGTTATTAGGTTACACGGTTACCGTTTTTCGAAACACGTCGGTCAGTGGCAATATCAGCTTTGCAACGAAACAAAGTTTTGTCACATGCCGGGACGCCTACTTTTTGGACATTGCCGATACTGATGGCGATGGTAAACCTGACATCGCTACTGCCGGTTACTGGGATACCATTTTTGTGTCGCGTAATACGTCGACGTTGGCTAACATAAACTTTGCTAGTACCAGGGCATTTGTCACCAATCCAGGAGCCAACCTCACACTTGATTTGGGCGATGTTGACGGTGACGGCAAACCCGATCTTATTTCACTCGTCCATGGCATTGTTGATGTTTTATCAGTTGAGCTCAACCAGGCATCGTCCACAACTACCGCTGTTAGCTCATTAGCAGCAGATGAATTTATTCGGGTAGCGCCGAGCGTTATTACTAATGATTTTTTGATAACCTATAAAATTAACAACCTTCGAAACCTCGATATCCAATTCATCGACCTGGTGGGTCGAATACTTAAAAGACAAAACAAATACCAGAGCAATCAAAACATCAGCATCAGGGAATTGCCGTCCGGAGTATATTTTGTCCTTCTCCAAAGCCCTGACGGGAAACGCAGATTCGTTAAACAAATAGTTAAAGTGCGATAATGACCGTCTGAATCGTTTAAGCCCTGCACACCAGCAATAAATTAAAAACCTCCAGACAAGATCAGCACGCTGGCCTGGGAAAATGCATTCATTAAAAACGACACCCTCATTTCATCCGCCTCAATTGTCAATTGATGAATGTGGTCATTTGAACCGGCGCCATGGTTAGTTATTTTACAGGCAAAACAAATAACCATGAAACACGTAGCAAAAGGAGCCATACTGGCGATCCTCCTTATCCTTCTTGTTGGGTTTTGGTCACTTATCCTATGACCGAATACATAATGGTTTTACGCAAACCACCTTCTATCGGCTAATTCTATAACTTCATTCCTTGTTAATTCCAACGAATCTGGGTTGAGGTTAGACATTTCATTAATTGCCTGTTGCTGCGTAAAACCATTTCGTCTTGAAAAAACTTCTTGTCGCAACTGTTCTGGCCACCTTAGGCTGTCAACTGAACGCTCAAACGCAATGGCCAAAAATTACTGCCACAACCAAACCATGGACGCGCTGGTGGTGGATGGGTAGCGCGGTTGATGAAAAAAATGTCAGCTCGTCCTTACAGCAATACAGTAAGGCCGGCTTTGGAGGCGTGGAAATTGTACCTATCTACGGAGCTAAGGGATTTGAGCACAGGTACATTAAATACATGAGTCCTCAATGGATGAAAATGCTTGATTATACAACCAGGCAATGCAATTCATTGGGTATGGGTGTTTTTATTTCTGTAGGTACCGGTTGGCCGATCGGCGGAGCACATGTTACGATAAGAGATGCTGCCACCAAACTGATCGTGCAGCGTTACGCTTTAAAGGCAAATACAAAACTGGCTGAAAAAATAGTCGTGGCAGATACAAGTCAGCGGGGCTTTGCTGGCTTCAATTCCATTTTAGCGTTTGACAATAATAATAATGTAACCGATTTGTCTTCTAAAGTTGCGAAAGATGGAACATTAGATTTTCAATCGTCAAAAGATCTTCGACTGTTTGCTGTGTTTAACGGTAAGACAAAACAGGCAGTCAAACGATCTGCTCCGGGCGGTGAAGGATTCACCATTGACCATTTTTCGCCTGACGCCACGGCCAATTATTTCAAACTATTTGATTCGGCATTCGGTAACTCATCACATGGTGTGAAGGGCTTTTTTAACGATAGTTATGAAGTTTATAATGCTGACTGGACACCCGATTTTTTTGCAGAATTTTTAAAACGCAGAGGGTACGATTTGCGTAATTATATAAACTTATTTTCTTCACCTGTAACATCCGATACAGTTGCAAGGCTCAAATCCGATTACCGCGAGACACTGGCTGAATTAATTCGCGAAAATTTCTCCACTGTATTTACAAAATGGACACACAAACGAGATGTAATGTCTGTAAACCAGGCGCATGGTTCGCCAGGTAATTTACTTGACCTGTATGCAGCATTTGATATTCCAGAAACGGAAACTTTTGGAAGCAGTTATTTTGCGATCCGCGGTTTAAAAAGAGACAGTGCCGACATACGTAATGTGGATCCGGATCCGGTGATGATGAAGTTTGCATCTTCGGCGGCACATGTTTACGGTAAGCCATTAACAAGTTGTGAAACCTTTACATGGCTCGGTGACCATTTCAAAACGTCCTGGAGCCAATGCAAACCCGAAGTGGAGCAGGCTTTTCTTTCGGGCATAAATCATGTGTTTTATCATGGCACCACCTACAGTCCGGTTGATGCTAAATGGCCGGGTTGGCTGTTCTATGCCTCCGTCAGTTTTGTACCCAACAACAGTTTGTGGTCCCACCTGAACGGACTCAATGATTATGTGACCAGGTGTCAGTCGGTTTTGCAGGCGGGTATACCTGACAACGAACTACTGGTCTATTGGCCCGTCTATGATATTTGGCATGATCCCCACGGGATGGAAATTCAGTTGGCTGTGCATAATATAGATCGCTGGTTGCACCCCACTGCGTTTTATAGGCAGGTAAAAACACTGCAGAATGCAGGGTATTCTCTTGATTTTGCATCAGACAGGATGCTGCACCAGTTAAAATTTGTTAATGGAAACATTAGCCCTGGTTCCAAAGGTGCTAAATATAAAGTGCTGGTAATACCGGCATGTAACAGAATTCCAGTTTCTACAATGAATCAAATTATGAGGCTCGCAAGTGAAGGTGCAACAATATTAATTCAACAATGGCCAGCCGACGTGCCCGGGCTCAATGATGTTAAAACAAAAAGAGAACAGTTAAAAGGTATAACCTCCAAACTAAGGCTTTCGCAAAAAGAACAGGGTCTGAAAGTCTGCTCTTCAGGAAAAGGTAACATTATTGTCGGAGATATTCCCACTGCGCTGATCTATTCAGAAATCCCTCCGGAAAAAATTGCCTCAACAGGATTATCGTTTATTCGCCGGAAGCTTGTTGACGGAACGTACTACTTTCTTGTTAACCATACTGCAAAAGATATCGACCAAACGGTATTGCTGCGCAATCCGGCAACCGCGGTGCTGTTAATGAATCCTTTGAACGGAGCGATCGGAAAACTTGCCCATGAAAAGCGAGGAAATGAAACAGTAGTGCGATTAAACTTAAAATCGGGTGAATCGGTTATTTTAAAGTTGTCCAATAAAACTGAAACCGCCCCGCTTCACAGGTATAAGATAGAAGCCGGCAAATCTTTGTATTTAGGATATAACAATTGGACGCTAGACTTTAAAAACGGTGGTCCGCAAATACCGGCTTCAAAACAAATGAACGGTATCAGGCCGTGGACAAACTTCACCGACGATTCCGCTACGCAATCCTTTTCCGGTACCGGGGTTTATACAACCACATTCACGATAAAAAACAAGGCCGCGGACTACTTGCTACAATTCAATCATATTCACGAATCAGCAAGAATCATTATCAATGGTGAGGATGTCGGATTGATCTGGAGCCTGCCCTACGAACTGAACGTAGGCAAATATTTGAAAGAAGGATCAAACACAATCAGCTTTGAAGTGTGCAATTTGATGGCAAACCGGATCCGTGACATGGATCGTAAGGGAGAAGTGTGGCGCAATTATCATGAGATAAATTTTGTCAATATAAATTATATACCCTTTGATGCATCACTTTGGAACGTTCAACCATCTGGCATTGATGGGGCCGTGCGATTAATAGCATTGAGGTAATTAGCAATAGATATGCAATGAATCGGTGTTACCGGATAAATATTTAATTTTGGTTTCAACCTTTTTCTATGCAACGGTATATCCCTCTCCAGGTAACCTTGACCATCCTGTCACTGCTGGTTTGTTGTAAGAACAAAAACGAAACAGCAAATAAGTTAGCCGATTTACCTGGTCTGAAGCGCGGAACAATTGTAACCTGCGGTCCGGAGGATGGTGAAAGGTTTGGCACCGTTTCATTCAGCGCATCTGTTCCTTTAAATCTCCGGGATGATTTTAATGTTGCTATCGCCCTGCTCCATTCTTTCGAGTACGATGAGGCTGAGAAAATGTTTGCAAAAGTCATTGATCAGTGTCCCAATTGTGCCATGGCTTATTGGGGAGTCGCCATGAGCAATTTTCATCCCTTGTGGATGCCACCGTCGCAGGAAGAATTGGTTAAAGGATCAAAAGCCATAAATATTGCCCGTTCTATACAGGATAAATCTAAAAGAGAGTCAGATTATATCGAAGCGATTGCAAAATTCTATGAACGTTCCGATCAATTAGATCACGTTAGCAGGGTTTTGAGTTTTGAAAAAGCAATGGAGCAAGTTTATCAAAACTATCCGGATGATAAAGAAGCGGCTGTTTTTTATACACTGGCGTTAAACGCTGGTGCTGATCCAAGGGATAAAAGCTATACAAAACAGCGAAAGGCGTTTTCCATACTGAATAAATTATTTGAGGAGGAACCATTACATCCGGGTGTTGCTCATTACATAATTCACAACTATGACTATCCCGGGCTGGCAGAACTCGCCTTGCCTGCAGCAAGAAAATATGCATCCATCGCACCTGCTTCTGCACACGCGCAGCACATGCCCTCTCACATTTTCACACGTCTCGGGCTTTGGGATGAATGCGCCCGGTCAAACCTGGTTTCAGTTTCTGCGGCGCAGTGCTATGCTGAGAAAGCAAACATAGATGGCCATTGGGATGAAGAATTGCACGGCCTCGACTACGTGGTATATGCTTTTTTACAAGAAAAAGAAGATAGCCTTGCAAAAAAATATGTGGACTACGTACATACCATCGATAAAGTTTATCCCGTGAACTTTAAAGGCGCCTATGCATTTGCTGCCATTCCCGCGCGCTATACACTCGAAAGGAAAAATTGGCGGGAGGCCTCGGCTTTACAATTGCATGAAAATTTTCCATGGGAAAAGTTTCCATGGCAGGAAGCAATCATTCATTTTGCCAAATTGGTCGGCAATATTCACCTGAACAGGTCCGCTATTGCTGAGCAGGAACTGGGAACTCTTAAAGCACTTTATGGTAAGCTGGCGGCTGATAAAAATAAATCCCTTGAAGCAGCACAGGTAATGGTGCAGATCAAAGCTTCAGAAGCGCTTATTGAATACAACAAGGGTAATAGAGACAAGGCTCTCGAACTAATGAGCGCAGCAGCAGATATGGAAGATTCGATGGAAAAACACCCGGTTACACCTGGTGCAGTGATCCCCGCCCGGGAACTGTTTGGAGAACTATTGCTTGAAATGAATAGACCATCACTTGCGCTTGAGGCATTTCAACTGGATCTTAAGAATAATCCTAACCGGCGAAACGGGCTAATTGGCGCAGCTATGGCGGCAAGGAATAAATAATAGTACGCAATTAAGCTCGTTTCTACTCCCTGTTTACATTTACCTTGAACAAAATTTTGCCATGAAGAGCATTATTCTTGCCTTTCTTTTAATACTTCCAAAAGTAATTTTTGCCCAGGAAAGCCATAAACATTCATTCGGTAGAGCCATTGTATTTCCTGATATCCCGGGATACAAAACTTTGCGATGCGATTTGCATCAGCATACTGTTTTTTCAGACGGAAGTGTTTGGCCCGATATAAGAGTGATGGAAGCGCTAATGGACAGCCTGGACGCAATTTCATTAACGGAACATTTAGAATACCAGCCTCACAAGCAGGATATTCCCCATACGGACCGCAACCGATCGTACGAGATCGCTGTAAAGGAAGCAAAGGATCATGACCTGATTATTATCCGCGGCTCTGAAATTACCCGGCGTGCACCACTTGGCCATTGCAATGCCATTTTCATAACTGATGCCAACAAATTACTCTCTAATGATTCCATAGCTAATTTCCGGGAAGCAAAAAAACAAGGCGCTTTCATTTTTTGGAACCATCCCAGCTGGCCTTCAGAAAAAAAAGACAGGCTTGCAACTCTTACTGACGTGCATAAAATGCTGATCAAAGAAAAATTATTGGATGGCATTGAAGTAGCGAACGACCAATCATATTATGATGAAGCGCTGCAAATTGCTTTGGATAATAATCTTACCATGTTGGGATCAAGTGATATTCACAAATTAATCGATTGGGACTTTAGTGTACCTGGAGGAGGTCACCGCCCACTTACGCTGGTGTTCGCAAAAGAAAAAACCGAACAGGGTATTAAAGAAGCATTGTTCACCGGGAGAACCGTTGTTTATTACAAAAACACGTTGGCCGGAAAAGATGAATTTCTGATCCCGCTTATCCGCCAATCTCTTGCTATAAAAAACGGAAGTTATAAGGATAACGCGGATGTACTGACAGTGGTGATTGAAAACAAAACAAACGCTGAATTTACTTTACGGAACCACACCGATTTTACTTTCCAAAATTCAAGTGATATTATTAACATAAAGCCATCCGATAAAATTGTGCTTGAAATTAAAACAAAACAAAGACTTAAGAATATCAAACTCGAGTTTCAAATCTTAAATGCAGTAAATGCGCCCAACACGCATCCTATAGTGAATTGGGAAATAACGGTGGAGTAATATTTTAGATAATCATCAATTTTCAAGCCAGGGAAACGAATTGCGGCGAGCCTTATCTTTGTCAGCTATGGTAAGTAAAATAATCTTCAGCGTTTTTTTTATGGCTCAAATGGCCACGGCATTATCCCAGGTGGGACGCAGGTCTGTGCCTGTCATTTTTGACAGCGATATGGGACCAGATTACGACGATGTCGGGGCTATTACGCTATTACATTCATTCGCCGATAGCGGCTACGCCAAAATCCTTGCAACCGTTGCCAGTACAAAATATGAGGGGGTTGCAGCTGTATTCGATGTCTTCAACACCTATTTCAACAGGCCGGATATGTTGATCGGAGTACCAAAAGGCAAGGCATCGGAATTAAAGGATAACCAGCATTGGACAGACAGCGTGCAACTGAACTTTCCTCACAGCATAACGAAGAATGATGAAGTACCTGATGCAATTGGCGTTTATAGAGAGGTGCTGGCATCGCAACCCGATAATAGCGTCACGATCGTAACAACAGGCTTTTTAACTAACCTGTACAACCTGCTTCAATCGCAACCAGATAAATATTCAAAACTGGATGGGGAAAAACTCGTAAAGCAAAAGGTTAAAAAACTGGTTTGTATGGCGGGCGGCTTTCCATCTTTCAGCGAGTTTAATGTAAAGATCGATGCCGCTGCCTCAAAATTTGTATTCAACAACTGGGAAACGCCGATAATTTTCAGTGGCTTTGAAATCGGATGGAAAATAAGGTCCGGTTTACCCCTGATAAATAATTCATCTATTGTAAACAGTCCCGTGAAAGACGTGTTTCGTATCTGCATACCCATGAGCACTCAAGATAGCGCCGGCCGAATGAGTTGGGATCAAACCGCGGTGTTGGTGGCAATAATGGGATACGAGCCATGGTACCGCTTAGAAAAAGGAAAGATTGTGGTCGCTGATGATGGAAGTAACACGTGGGCAAAGGAACCATTAACCCAGGGTCACCTGATAGAAGCACAATCGCACCTGGTCGTCCAGGACCTTATCAATAACCTTATGATGCATCAACCGCTAAAGAAATGATATTATTCATGTTTTGTTTTTTGAAAGAAAAAGACCATGCAACCTTCACAGCCGTCGCGACGAACATTCACCCGCCCTTTGATCGAAATAGAATAAGAGCTTTCTATGCCTGTCTTCCCCGCTAAGTGAATACCCTTGAATTCAATAAAATTTCCTAATAGAGCTGGCAATTTGATTAACTTCAGACAGCAATCTTTAAACTACTTATTTATGCCAAACCGTGAGTCAACTCTTACCTATCGCTGGATGCAGGAAGTATGGAACAAAGGCCGGGAAGAAGCCATTGATGAAATGATGGAAGCTAACGCCGTCGTTCATGGAATCGACGACATTAAAGAACCCGGAACCGCTGCCTTCAAACAATTTTTCCAAAATTTTAAAAATCAGTTTCCCCAAATCCACGTTGAAGTCCACGAAGTCGTTGCAGAAGGCGATCATGAAACTTCGCGTTGTGTGGTTAACGCAACGAATGCCGGGGGACAGCACGTACAATTTTCCGGGATGACGTTTGTAAACATTGCCAATGGAAAAATTTCCGAAGCCTGGAACAATTTTGATTTCATGAGCATGTACCAGCAGTTAGGATTCAAGCTGGCAAACGATGCCGTGACCACCTGACAATTCCTATTGATCAAAAATACCTAAAGTCGTCCCCGGTTGATTCATCTAGATGGAATATCATACCACCTAAGAGGTCATCTTGTGTCGACCTGGCAAATTTTAGCATTGTCCTCCTTAAAATGCGATTTAAATTGATGGACCGCATTCTTGTTGTAGAAGCCTTTGTTCCGATTCGTTTTATCGTGACGAACCTTATGATTAGTGATGATCTTTAACTCAAATTGGATACAGCAAGTCTGTAAAACGTTTATTGTTTTTTAGAAGAATAGGTCTGGTTATCTGCTGCCTTGTTTTTTGGGGTCCTTTTAACTTTTTTTTCCAATTCTACAACCAGCAACACCGTGGACGAAATGCCCGTAGCAATCAGTATCTCCGAAACTGTCAATGGTTGCGTATGAAAATATTTATTAAAGACAGGAAGGTAAATAACGGCGAGCTGGAGTAAAACGGTAACCGAGATCGCGATTACCATGAACGTATTGCTCAACATCCCGATTTTGAATAATGACCTTGTTTCGCTGCGGATGGCAAGCACATGCCAAAGCTGGCTAAAGCAGAGCACGGTAAAGACAATAGTTTGCCAATGTTTATCACCTGTATCAATAGCAACCCACTGTGTGGCGATGGTAAGCAGCCCAATAAATAGGCCGACCCATAAAACATGTATACCAAGTCCTTTTGCAAAAACACTTTCATTCGGTTTGCGTGGCGGACGCATCATTATATCCCTCTCTGCCGGCTCGGTAGCTAATGCCAACGCCGGCAAACCATCTGTAATCAGGTTGATCCATAGAATATGTACCGGCAACAGGGGAATTGGAAGACCAATCAAAGGCGCCAGGACGATGGCCCATATTTCAGCAGTATTACCGGTCAGTATGTATTTAATGAACTTCCGGATATTGTCATAGACTCGCCTTCCCGCTTTTACTGCATTAACGATGGTGGCGAAATTATCGTCGAGCAATATCATGTGCGCCGCCTCCTTAGTCACATCAGTACCTGTAATACCCATAGCTACGCCGATATTTGCTTTTTTTAGAGACGGCGCGTCATTCACTCCATCACCTGTCATTGACACAAAGTGACCTTTTTGTTGTAATGCTTCTACAGTTTTGAGTTTTTGGCCAGGCGAGACTCTTGCATAAACCCGTATCTTCTCCACTTCTTCAATTAACTTCTGGTCATCTCCTTCAGCCATTTCTCTGCCCGTTATGACCTTCTGATCATCGGCGTCAATGATGCCCAGCTGCCTTGCGATAGATGCAGCAGTAAGCGGATGGTCGCCTGTGATCATGACCGGTACAATCCCCGCAGTTTTGCAATCCTGAATAGCCACTTTGGCTTCTTCCCTTGGAGGGTCAATCAACCCAACGAGGCCAATAAAGTGCATTTCTCTTTCAATCGTTTCCGGTTTGATTTCTTCAGGCAATTCACTGATTTCTTTTGCCGCAAACCCGATAACGCGCATCCCCTCGTTCGACATTCTTTCTCCCTGTTTCCGGATCTCACCTTTCAGTCCATCATCTTTATTCATCTCCGTTATGATTTCGGACGCACCTTTCGTTATCACCCAAAATCTACCATCTCTTTCATGAATTGTGGTCATTGCTTTTCGCTCGGAGTCAAATGGGATTTCTCTTACACGCCTGTAATCAACCTGCGTTTTAGCATACTCCACCATAGCAACCTCAGTAGGATCACCGGATAACTTTCCATTTTTACGTTTTGCATCATGGTTAAGGCTCATGGCAAGGAGTAGCTCTTCCTTTTTAACATCATCGTGCACCCATAAGTCCTGCACGACCATCTCATTTTTGGTAAGTGTACCGGTCTTATCGCTACAGATATAAGTTACAGAACCTAATGTTTCAACTGCATATAGTTTCCTAATGAGCACGTTTTTCTTCATGAGGCGCTTTGCACCCAAAGCAAGAGAAATAGTAACTACAGCAGGTAAAGCTTCAGGAATTGCAGCAACAGCCAGCGATATTGACGTAAGCAGCATCCGGTTGAACTCCTCCCCTCTTAAATATCCAATAAGGAACAAAGCGATACACAAGATAATTATGATGACCGTTAGCTTCCTGCTGAATTGGGACAGTCTCTTTTGCAGTGGCGTGACACTTTCTGCCTGATCAAGCATTCCGGCAATATTGCCCAATTCTGTTTTCATGCCAGTGGCCACCACTACCCCTTTTCCACGGCCGCTTGTGATCTGTGTACCTTTAAACACCATATTCGACCGGTCTCCCAATGGAAGCTCTTCTTCCTTCAGTGCAGTTGTTATTTTATCAATGGGCTGGGATTCACCGGTAAGGCTTGCTTCCGTTGTTTTAAGCGTTTCAGCTTGCAGCAGCCTTATATCTGCCGGCACTGCATTGCCTGCCTCAAGCAAGACGATGTCACCAGGCACTATTTCAGCCGCCGCGACCTCTTCGATATTTCCATTCCTTAAAACATGCGTTGAGGGTGCTGCCATTTTCTGCAACGCTTCTATGGCTTTTTCAGCGCGATATTCCTGTATGAATCCGATGATGGCATTGAGAACGATGATGACAACAATAACAATTGTATCAGACCCCTCGCCGATAAAGAACGAAATTACTGCCGCAACCGCCAGGACCAAAATCATCACGTCAAGAAACTGACGAATGAAAATAACTAAAGGACTTACTTTTTTTTTTGCTTTTAATTCATTTCTTCCATGCTCCTGCAGTTTTTGCTTTGCTGCCAATTTATCAAGACCGTTTGGGGTGCTGCCGGTCTGTTTCAGCACTTCATCCGGAGTAAGTGAATACCAGTTCATGACCATGTCCAGTTTTTTATTTCCGGCATATCATCAAGGTGCTCACGTATAAAATGATGGTGTTCCTCCAGCTTTTGCTCGAACAAATGAATTACGTGACTGGCGTTCCCGATTCTACTTCTGAAAATAGCCGCAATAGCTAACTGGAAGCGGCTGATGTTATTTAAAACCGTCATATCAAAGGGAGTTGTGGTAGTTCCTTCTTCCATGTACCCCCGCACATGAAATCGTTCAGGTTCGGGACGCCCATGAACAAGGTCGTGAATAATGCTAACATAGCCATGAAATGCAAAAATTATCTCTTTGCTATTGGTAAAGATCTCCGAAAACGATGTGTCACTTAATCCATGCGAATGCTGCGATGATGGTGGCAATACCATCAGGTCAACTATATTTACTACTCTAACTTTTAATTCAGGTAAGTGCGTTTTTAGCAGCCCTGCAGCTGCAACTGTTTCCAAAGTTGGAATATCCCCTGCACAAGCCAGTACGATGTCTGGATTTCCATTATCATTGCTGGCCCAATTCCAAATTGAAACGCCGGTCCTGCAATGATCACGGGCCTGGTTCATATTCAACCACTGCAACTCAGGTTGTTTACCTGCCACCACTACGTTTATATAACCTTTTGTCCCAAAGCAATGCTGCATCACGCACAACAGGCAATTAGCGTCAGGTGGAAAATAAATACGAATAACATTGCTTTTTTTGTTGATCACTGTATCGATAAAGCCGGGACCCTGGTGACTGTACCCATTGTGATCCTGGCGCCACGTGTGCGAAGTGAGCAAATAGTTGAATGACGCCAAAGGATGACGCCACGGAAGTTCTTTGGAGCTCTTAATCCATTTTGCATACTGATTAAACATAGAGTCAATAATGGTGATAAAAGCTTCATAACAGGAAAATAATCCATGTCGCCCGGTCAACAGGTATCCTTCCATCCAGCCCTGGCAAAGATGCTCGCTCAAAACTTCTATAACCCGGCCATAAGGAGACAGATGTTCATCAGTTACTTCAGTCTTTCCCGTATAAAACCGGCTGGTTGCCTCAAACACATCCTGCAACCGGTTTGATTCCGTCTCATCCGGGCAGAATAACCGAAAATTTTTGTTTGACTCGTTGAGCAGAAATATATCACGAAGAAATTTTCCTAATTGTTTTGTGCTTTGAGTTGTGATTGCCCCCGGTGATGGCACGTCGACTGCATAATTGTCAATGGCTGGCAGTATTAATTCTTTTTCAATGCTGCCGGGATTTACGTGCGGATTTGATCCCATTCTTTTGTTGCCTTTGGGAATTATTGAGGAAAGTTCCCCGAATAGCCGGCCTTCCGAATCAAACAAGTTTTCAGGCTCGTAACTGCGGAGCCAGGTCTCTAACAATTTTAGCTGTCCCTTATCATTTCTCACTTCTTCCAGGGGCACCTGGTGCGAATGAAATGTGCCTTCAATCTTTTCGCCTTTCCATTCAGACGGACCGGTCCATCCCTTAGGCGTTCGCAATACAATTAACGGCCAGTGAAGATGTAAATACCCCATACCCCTCCTGGCTAAATGCTGAATGCCTTTTATCGTATCATAAGCCTTATCAAGTACTTCAGCCAATCTTTTATGCACCGGCATCGGATCATCGCCGTCCACAAAATAAACGGTATAACCATATCCCTGCAACAACGATCGCACGCTCTCTTCATCCATTCTTGCAAGGACGGTGGCGCTTGAAATTTTATACCCATTGAGGTGAAGAATGGGCAGTATTGCACCATCTCTCTCCGGGTTTAAAAAGCGTATCGACTTCCAGCTTCCTTCCAATGGGCCGGTTTCGGCTTCGCCATCGCCAATAACACAGACAGCTATTAAGTCCGGGTTATCGAACACAGCTCCTGTTGCATGGGCGAGGCAATATCCCAGTTCTCCTCCTTCGTGTATAGAGCCAGGTGTAGAAGCACTAACATGACTTGAAATCCCTCCAGGTGACGAAAATTGACGGAAGAGCATTTCCATGCCATGTTCATCCTGCGAAATTTCAGGATAGATTTCTGAGTAAGTCCCTTCCAGATAAACATTGGCCAATACCGCCGGAGCCCCATGACCCGGGCCCGCAATGAAAAGAACAGATGCGTCAGTATCCTGGATCAAACGATTCAGATGCGTATAGATTAAGTTTATTCCCGGGCAAGTGCCCCAGTGACCCAACAAACGGGGCTTAATATGATCAGCTTGCAACGTCTCTTTTAAAAGCGCGTTGGCTCTTAGATAGATTTGAGCTCCCGACAAATAGTTAGCTGCCTGCCAATAACGATGCATTAACGCCAGTCTCCCTTCACTGAGTGTCGTCTTGGTGATATTTCCGGTTTCAAAACTCGGATGATGTATCATAGCGGGATGTTTGTGTGATTGCAAATTTTATATCTATTGATTGCGCGGTTTACACGCAGTTCTCCCCATGCCATTAATGGCTTTCTAAATATTCTTTTACGTGTTGTGCTATCGCTAATTCCTCGTTTGTTGGTATAATATACACTTTCACGGCCGACGTTGAGTCACTAATAGTGGCCGCTGAGCTGTGATTTAATTTGCTGTCCAATTCAATACCTAAAAACTCCAATCCTGAACAGATTAGCTGCCGGATCTCAGGTGATCGTTCACCGACACCCCCCGTAAAAACTACAATATCCAATCCACCCATTGCCGCAGCCAATGCACCTATTTGTTTTCTTACATGATAACTATACATCTGTATTGCCTGTAAAGCTTTTGAATCGACATTTCTTTTCTCAATCAATTTTTCCATAGGCAGTTCACTGGCTGCGACAGCCTTTATTCCCGATTTCATATTAAACATATGTTCGAGCTCATCGGCGTTCATATTTCTCTCTTTCAACAGATAAATAAGCATACCCGGGTCAATATCACCGGCGCGGGTGTTCATCATCACTCCGCCGGTTGGAGAAAATCCCATGGAAGTTTCAACACTCCGCCCGTCTTTTAAGGCTGTAATGCTTGAACCGCCTCCGAGATGTGCGATGATTATCTTGCCTGAACCAGGGTGATGATCCTGCTCTGTCAATTTGCCGTAAACATATTCGCACGAAATACCATGAAACCCGTAACGCACAACACCTTCAGTCCAAAAATGGCGTGGAATTGCGTAATGTTTCGCCTCAAAAGGCATTGAGTTATGAAATGCTGTATCAAAATGGGCCAATTGAGATATACCGGGAAATGCAGTCCTGAAAACATTGATAATGGAAATGGAATCCGGTAAATGAAGGGGAGCTAACGACCTGATCCTATTTAACTCATTCATCAATCTATCGTCAATCAGTACAGGTTCCTGGTACAGCAGACCACCATGAACGACGCGATGACCGATTCCTTCAAACTGGTATTGTTTATCCCGGTGCTTTAACCATTCAATAAGAAATGCAGCAGCTTCTTCGGCTGATTTCGCGCTGACAGCACAAGATGATAAATCATTTTGTTCACTTGCATTTTCTACAGCCAATGAACAAGTGGCGGTTCCGATGCCGCTCACTTTCCCTTTACACAATATACTGAGTGGGGCATTATGGCAAAACAATCCAAATTTGAGACTGGACGACCCGCTATTGATCGCAGCAATTACCTGTATCTTTTTCTCACGTATCAATACGTCCGTTTAGGAGCTGGTTGTCTTAAAATTCAAAAGACCTTTTGCCAGTTTTCGCCACTGTATTTTTGCCAAGCCGATTGTTGCCGCAGTACCTACTTCAAGATTTCGCACTTTATCTGGCAGTTTTTTGGATTCTGTATTAGGCTCTTCGTTTCTACCATGTATTTCGGCCGTGATAACACACCCTTCCCTTACAATCATGAAGGAACTTGTTGCGCTGCGATCAAAAAAATGGGCGGTACCTTCCCGTTTCTGAGGATCAGCGGAAGGTCTCACTTTTATGGCCGCGAATTCACTCTTAGTATCCGTGCCTTCCTTAACCAGTTCGATTCTAACCCAATCATAACCTTTACCTGCCGATGACCCGGGGCCCGGAATATTAATTCGTATGTGATCACCTACTTCAGGTAATCCATTCTTCATGTTGCCAAACTGATCTGTAAGCTGAAAGCTGGCAGACATTCCGTCGCTGATAGTGCCCCATTCAGAAATATCAAGCAACCTCATTTTCGCATCATGGAAGACAGATTTCGCCTGGAATGTATGGGAAGCGTGCATCTTTTCAACAATGTCTGCCTGTTGACCCTGTTGCTGCGGTGGTATTGCCTGTTCCTTTGAAAAATCCATAATGCTGCAATTACTATTTGTTTTTTTCTTACTATAAACAGCGCGCTCCCGATTTATAACCCGAGGAATTAGCAGACAGCAATATGCCCCATCTTACAGACTATGTTGTCTGAAAATAGGGCAAATGGCATTTTTACGCTCCTCTCCTCTTCTAAGATAGTTTGATAGGTTCTTCGGTAGTAGTCACACTTTGCGTCCTACCCAGATCATCCTTCACAACGGTCGTCGTTTTACGTGTGCCGTTTCGGGAAATTCTCCTTTCACGGCTAAACAGTGCGATCAATAATATCAGCACTATCACTCCGCCTACCACCCACATCCAATAATTTTCAAACCATGTTTTTATTTCTCCTTTATCAATTTTGATTTTTTCCTGTGCATTAACAACCAGGCTCGTCAACAAAAAAGATATCATACCGACGGGTCTGATCATGCCTTTAATGTATTGCATAGTAATCAATTTTTTTTTAGCGATATTATATAGTGACTATATAGTGATTCCTTCAATAAACACGCCAACAGGGACATATTTCTCTCAAAATAAATCGCAATAGCCGAATGGATTCAAAGCGACTACGTCCTTAATAACAGGATACAGGACTGCGATAAAGCCAGGTTCTGACAATGAAGAACGATTCTACTATGTGTGGAGTATTCTACACAAGATTGGAATTTTTTTTCTCTTTCACTTAAAAAAACCAGTAATGGAAATGTGGACATAATTTATCGATAAAAGGTCCTTTGGCATTGTTTTTTAACGCTCATGGAAAAAGGTCATCATGAAAAAGAAGCCTGTTTACTCAACGGATAATAAGAAACCTGCGTCGGCGATGTCACAGGTGGATGTGGACACCGAAAGGGACCTTGACGAACAAATTCATTCACGCGGTTCTGAAATAGGCAGTGAAGATAATAACGCTGATCCCGATGACAGGGTACACCAACCAAAAAGTGTCCAACAGAGACCATTGAATGCGGAAGAGCATTCAAATGATCCTGATGACCTGGTACATGAAAATGACGATGAAGATGACGAATATGAATAACTGTCGACCAATGCTTAGAGCGCGACAATTTTTTGCTGAGGACATTTATCAGGCGTTATCTCCACTTTGTCTACAACGATAAATATATTGTAGCCCTCCCGCTAAATCCCTTGCTGAAAATATAGAATGGTTCAAAACTAAATGCCTTTTGGCCCGAAGGAAATAAAATCTTTGTTGACACAAATGGCCGAAGGCTGTTAACATCACCCATGATGCATCCGGCATTCAAAAAAGCCGAAAGTTTATAGTCAACCTGGAATACCCGGTAACCAGCATATGCAAAAATGTCGAGCATATTCGCCGGCACATTGGTAATCGCCTCGTTGTCCTTTTCTGTCTTTTTTGTTGCTACTGTGTAAGCCACTCCAATTCCCGCTGTCATGCCGATTTTAGTAAAATAAGCAACTTCGGCAGAAACAGACCGGGGCAATACATAGGAGAAGCCTACTGCCGCATGCTGGGTGTAACTATCACAACTGTACTGTGCCTGGCAAATAGCCGGCAGCCATAAGAGCAGGAAGAATAGTTTCATAAAGTGGGTTGACATCAAAACGGTAGAAGACCGTCCTAATGTGGGTTTAAAAAATAGGATTTAAGACTCGTGTCGGCCGGTAATCACATACACAGCCTGCGCTGCAAAGATAAACACTTAATTCAGAGATTTTATCCCCCCTCTTTGCACATTCGGCATGACGACTGCCAGGCTAAAACAAACGGAGGATTTTATCTTGGTTTTTGGTAATATACCCCATACCAACAATAGCATGCCGTCCATTCAAGCTAAATCATTTGAACGCCTGATCAATTTTCACGGCTTGATGCAACAATTCCGTGAGATGATCTATCTCGATTTCATCCGGCGATTGAAAGATTCTATAGTAGATCTTCTTATTATTTCCGTGCAGGAGGTACCGGTTATTGTCGATTATTTTAGGTCCCTGGCAAAACCCAAAAAATACACCCTCGTTGAAGCCTCCCCAGGGTACAGAAGCGGGCCAGATCAGGCAAATCCTTCTCTTGCCATAATAAAATGGAACATTATAAGTAAGTTTTTCTTTGCAGTAAGACGGCAGGGTTTCCAAAACAATTTGACGCAATACGTCCGTAATAATGCGCTCATGTTCGGGCAGATGCTCCCAAAACTCAAGCATGGATTTAAACCTTATGCCATTTTGAAATGCCATTGCGTAAAACTAAGGGTAATTTACTTTTTTGTTTACGGCTGAACTGTGTGCAGGCTATTCCGTTGTTTCCTGTTTTTCAGTCAATCGGTCTGAAACTTGTTATATGATTAAAAAAGTCATGGACTACAGAGAACAGCTTGAAAAACTTAACTCGGCTTCATTGATGCATATCGAAGAATACCTCAAATCAAAGGGCCAGTTAAAGGAAGACGAACATTTGAAAGTGGTACAGGCGAAGGAAGATTGGCAACTGGCATGGAATAAATTCATGGAGACCCTGATGGTATTAGAACGCCTGGAACTATAATTCCTGCAGCAAAACCGCACCCGCTGATCATGCAAAGAAGCACCACGCTTTACGATTGATCGACTTTTTACAGAAATTTAATTATGAAAAAATTTCTTCCTTTTATGCTGCTGCTGACAGCCATAACAGGCAACGCCCGTGCCGATATAATAACCGAACAAAACATAGCGCGAGGTGATACGACATTTATTAAGGGACCCTATGCACTCGTTGCAGGTGGAAGTAAAGGAATTGGTTATGCAATCGCAGAAGCATTAGCGAAGCGTCAATATAATCTGATATTAATTGCCCGTCATTTGGACAGTTTGCAAGCGGCCAAAGAAAAATTAGAGTCAGCCTATCGGATTCATGTCGATTTGCTGGTAAATGACCTCAGTCGGCAGGAAGCTGCGGATGAAATTGGCCAATGGTGTTTTGAAAATGAGATCCCGCTTAAGATGCTTTGTAACGTGGCGGGTTTCGGTGGTGAACGCGACTATCCTTCTTTATCAATGGAGGAAACGAGGTATATGGTACGATTAAATGTAGAATCGTGCATGGCGTTAACACTAAGGCTACTGCCACTATTGGAAAAAAATGCACCTTCCTATGTTTTGAATGTTGCGAGCATGGCTGGCCTTGCTCCTATTCCATCAAAGAACGGCTATTCTGCCACGAAATCCGCGGTAATTTTTTTCAGCTATTCGCTACACTACGAGCTCATGGATAAGAATATCAGCGTAAGCTGCCTCGCACCGGGCCCGGTATTTACAAAACCTTCGATAGTAAGAGACACAAAAAAGAATCTCGGATGGTTTGGAACGCGAATGGCTGTCAAACCTGAAAAAGTTGGCGAAATAGCAGTACGCAGGACGTTACAACACGACCTGCTGATCATACCTGGTATTCTACCCAAATTGACTTCCGTCATAATCCGGCTGATGCCAAGAAAATGGATGGTTTCAATTTTTAATAATGCTGGGAAGAAAAGTAAGCAATGAGCTAGCTGCCCGAATCAGGTAAGCATATTGATCCATTCCTCGTATCGTGGATATTCGCTGAGAAGTTTTTCTTTCTCCGCCATCTCAAAATCTGCAAAATCAAAACCTGGCGCAACCGTACAGCCTACAAAAGAAAAACCATTTTCATGTACAGGCTTCGAAGCAAACCAGCAACCCGCAGGAACTACGCGCTGATGCGAATATCCGGAATGTAATTCGTCACCCAGCTTAAATATTTCTCCGCTCCTGTCGGGATATAATATATAAATATGAAGACCGATACCTCTGTAAAAATGCCAGCACTCGTCGCTCTTTATTCGATGAAACGCAGAAAACTGCTTCCCTTCAAGCAAAAAATATATCGCAGTAGAGAAGCTGCGGGAACCTTTAAAACGACCTGGTAACGACCCGGCCGGAATTAACTCAGTACTGCGATATGTTTCCCTGAAATATCCACCTTCCGGATGGGAATGCAACTGGTATTTTGAAATGATTTGCTGGGCGTCGATCATGAGAATACTTCTTTAAAGTGACTCAATTTAGTCTAACTGGCAAATAAAATTTTTGTATGAACGAAATTCTATGAAAATCCTTCAATATAAGTCCATCCCCTCAACGGGACTTTAACGGAATCGACGAGTCAAATTATTTACCTTTAACCCATGAATTGTCTTATTATCGACGATAACATCATCGCCAGGACCACAATGAAGCAACTGGCATCACAGGTTAAGGACCTGGTTGTTCTCGCCGATTTTGACAATGCCATAGATGCGTACGCCTTTATACAACAACAAACGGTTGATATCTTGTTATTGGATATTGAAATGCCGGGCATGACAGGGCTGGAACTTACGAAAAACCTTAGCCGTAACCGACCGCTGATCATATTTACCACGTCAAAAAAAGAATACGCGGTGGAAGCATTCGAACTGAACGTGGCGGACTATATTGTAAAACCTGTTACACCATCACGATTTATACAAGCCATAGAGCGGGCAAGGGAGATCATCGAGAGCAACAAAGAAGATGTAAGAATTGCGGAAGACGAATTCATCTTTATCCGTGATTCAAATGTCGTAAGGCGACTCAAAATCGATGATATCCTTTATGCCGAGGCGATGGGAGATTATGTAAAACTTCATACCCCTCAAAAATTTTATGCCATACACACCACGTTAAGGGCCGTAGAAGAAAGACTTCCTTCGTCGAAGTTCATACGTGTACATCGTTCCTACATTGCATCGCTTCAAAAGATCGACACAATCCAGGATGGAGCTCTCGTCATCAACGGCAAAGCCGTACCGGTTGCAGACGCTTACAGGGCGGCCCTGAACAAGAAAATGAACGTTTTATAACGACTGAAAACCATCATTGCGACGCCGTTACCACCGAATCATTCTGCAAAAAAACTCGCCCGTCTTCTTTTTGGATCATTACTTGGGCGACAGTTTTAGCCCGTTGGGCGATTACCAACCCTTACAGGTAATTCCTCCCCATAATTTTACATTAGAAACATGCCGAATAGGTCTTTCAATTTTTCTCAAAAGCAGTTAGTTTGGTTAAAACAGGGCTGTATTTTTATACGGCCCTCCTTTTTTAAAATGTGACGATGAAGATCAAACAAATCATAATTTTTATTTTGCTCACTATTGTCCTCGTGGTCTGCTCCTATATTGTGCTTGATATTTTAGATAGCCATTCCAATTACTTTCCCGCCATAGCTGCCGGAATAATAGTTATTGCGGATATCGCGCTGATGGGAAGCATTTTCCTGAGGTTTATGAAATCGTCTAACTCTCAGAGGCAATAATTAAATTATTGTAATTTGGTTGAGTCTAAAAACGATGAGTCGCTATTTCAGATACCTTTTACTCGCCATTTTTGTAGCTGCCGTTTTATTAATCGTCTTTCTTCAATTTAATTCAAACCGGAGCATTAACAACCTCATCACGGGTAATGAAAGGCTTTTGAATGATCTCACTACTAAAAACAATCTCCAGCACCTGCAAACAGATATCATTATTCTCGAAAATAAGATTAGCGGTGCCGTAATCAGGGGTGTATCTGTTGATTCCACCCAGCTGAAAGCTGAAATTGGTAATATCCGTTCCACTTTATCTTCTTTAGACGAGCTTGAATCTGATGTCGTCACCGACCCTCTCGTAAAGCGGCTTTACGGGCTCGTGGATGAAAAAATAAATTATACACAAGAAGTCCTTGATAGCCTGAAAACAAAGGGTAAATCGTCCGCTGAAAAAATGATTAATAGCCAGTTTGGAAAGCAACTTACAGACTCTATAAAATCCGTATGTACCCGGATTGATCAATTGCACCAGCAAACAGTCACTTCACTTATTGAAGAGGCCGACAGTAATGGCAAAAAAGCAAAGACCCTTGGCACCATTATGGCCGTAATCGCCGTAATTGCGTCGCTGTTTAGTTTTTCGTATGTCGCATTCAAGGTACGTCAGCAACAGCAGCTGATCGCACGTCTGAATATTTCCGAAAAGAAAGCAAAAGTGGCCGCACAGGCAAAGGAAAACTTCCTGGCCAACATGAGTCATGAAATCCGAACGCCGTTAAATGCAATCCTGGGATTTACCAACCTGTTACAACGAAGAAACTTTGATCAGGATTCAAAAGAAATTATTTTGACCATACAACGATCTGGTGAAAACCTGCTTGCAATCATCAATGATGTCCTCGACCTTTCCAAAATAGAAGCAGGGATGATGCGCATTGAATCGGCACCATTCAGCATCAGGGGATTGATCCATTCTATTGAAACAATGTTCCTTTTAAAAGCTGCTGAAAAGCAACTATTGCTTACCACTTCGGTAAATAGTGATATGCCCGATACGCTCGAAGGTGATGCAACGAGGCTTACTCAAATACTCGTAAACCTGTTAGGAAACGCCATAAAGTTTACCGCCAGTGGAAACATTGTTGTAAAAGTCGAAAATAACGGGATCATTGATAACACCGTTAACGCTTTGATCAAAGTCAGCGACACTGGCATCGGAATAGAAAAAGAAAAACTGAACACAATTTTTGAAAGGTTTCAGCAAGCCGAAGACACAGTTACCCGAAGGTATGGCGGCACAGGTTTGGGGCTTTCTATAGTGCAGGAGCTTGTTTTACTACAACATGGCACGATAACTGCCGAAAGTCGCCCCGGTGCAGGAACAACCTTTACCATCTCAATCCCTTACAATATCTCGTCGGAAAATATAATTCCGATAGCCAAACCTTCGTTTGAAGAGATTGCTTTCGAAGGCGTCAGGGTACTTGTAGTTGAGGATAACGAAATTAATCAAAGTCTCATCAGGCACCTGTTTGACAACTGGAATCTCGCATTTGAGATGGCAGGCAATGGCATACAGGCACTGGAAATGCTGAAGCGCCGGCAATATGACCTGGTCTTAATGGATATACAGATGCCGGAAATGGACGGCTATTCGGCTACACAGGAAATAAGACGAACACTAAAGCTGGGAATTCCAATTATCGCCATGACAGCTCATGCTTTGGCGGGCGAGAGAGAAAAGTGTCTTAGCTATGGCATGGACGAATACATTTCAAAACCACTTCGGGAAGACCAGTTGCGCCAATTGATCACGCGGTTTGTCAAGATTGATAACCCTAAAACAAATGGTCTTTCTTCATCCACTGCAGGTCCATACCGCCGTATCAAACTTCAATACCTGAACGAGATAAGCATGGGCAATAAGGAATATGAAAAAACGGTGACGAAACAGTTTATGGAAATAATACCTGCAGACCTCACTGCCCTGCAAAAGGCATGGCGCGACGGCAATATTTCATTGGTCCGCCAAACTGCTCACAACATGAAGACATCGATATCGGTTATGGGCCTAAACGATTCGCTCAATCCCTATCTTGACCGGCTTGAATACGAAGAAATGGACGCCAACACTTTCACCAATGTCTTTTCTCATATTGCACATTACTGTGAGGCATCACTGGAAGAAGCAAGACAATTCTACACCACCTTATAGCCATTGCCTGCCGATTCTGTTTGCCCGTTCAACGATCGAACTTCTTTCGCCCGGATGCAACAGGATAGTTTTGGTGTCCAGGAGCCAAAGAGATGCAAATCTTTACAAGCGATATATCGAAACAGAAATTTCCTGTTTCAGAAAGGATCTCGGGCAAATCGATTCGCAACGGGGTACTCAAAGAGATAATAAAGGAACATCCCGGATTCAATGATGCCAGCTTTTTATCTGTTTCTGAGCTGAATCGCTACCGTAAGCTTTATATCCAGAACTTATTATCGAAAGAAGTGGGTACGCTCACAGAACTGGAACAAACCGTGCTTGATAATATTAATCAGAATCATCTCATAGCTGACGAAGCAAGTGAAATAAAAAATCCTGTTACAAGAGGTCAGCGGTGGGCCGACCGAATCTCAACTTTTGGAGGCAGCTGGAAATTTATTGCCGCATTCGGATTTTTTCTCGCAACCTGGATGACGTTTAATGTGATCTCCCTGCACAACAAGGGCTTTGACCCGTATCCGTTTATTCTTCTCAACCTGGTCCTTTCCTGTCTTGCCGCCATTCAAGCACCGGTAATCATGATGAGTCAAAATCGACTCGAAGAAAAAGATCGTGACCGGGCAAAGAATGATTATATGGTCAATTTAAAAAGCGAACTGGAAATACGAATGCTGCACGAAAAAATCGATCACCTGATAATTAACCAACAGGAAAGCTTTTTAGAAATTCAGCAAATACAAGTGGACATGATGCGTGAGCTGATGGACAGGGTCAAGACAAAACTAAAAACTGCCTGATTAATGGTACCATCAAACATTTATGAACCAAGCGACGCAAATATTTCAAAGTGACTCCAAAATAAGATGGAGGACATTCCAATGGTTGTGGAGACTGCTGCTTTTTACTATGCTGTTGATGATACCGACCGTTATTATTACATTAACCACGGGAATTAAACCACAACTTCCGATACTAAATAATGGGCCAGCTTCAATACAGCATATTATTCATCCCGCGCTCCCGACTGACCTAAATGAAAGAGAATTAAAAAAATATAAAGGCTTTACTGACTTTCTGAATGAAAAAAAACAATTGGATAAATCCGGTAATAAACAAAATGACCATGCTGGCACCCCTATAAGGGCCGCCTTTTACGTCGACTGGGATCCGCAATCATTTTATTCACTTCAAAAAAATATAGGCAGTCTTGACATCGTTTTTCCCGAATGGTTTTTTATTGACCCTTCCACCGATACTCTTCGTGCCGGGATAGACACTTCAGCATTGGCCTTAATGAAAAAAGCCAATGTCAAAATAATTCCACTCATAAATAATATCAACGAACAAAAAGGTGAAGGGGAATTTGACGGTAACATATTACACCGCCTGTTGCACAATAAATTAAAACAGCAACGGCTTGTCAATGACATTGAGCGATACATACGCCTATACGACCTGCAGGGAATCAATATCGATTTTGAAGAATTCAAAGAAAAAAGTGATGAGCCAATTGTAGCCTTTCAAAGGGAGTTGTATCAAAAGTTACACCACGAAGATGGATTATTAGTCACCCAGGATATTATGCCGAATGACGCCGACTTTAATGTAAAGGAATTGGCAAAATACAACGACTACATTGTCCTGATGGCATATGATGAACATTACAGCACCAGTGTTGCCGGGCCTGTTTGTAGCCAGCGATGGATTGAGAAAGTGCTGGACGAGAATGCTGCCGTAATACCTTCTGAAAAAATTATCCTGGGTATTGCCGGTTATGGTTATGACTGGGCCGAAAACAGCGAAGCTGCGACGATAACTTACCAACAGGCATTGGCCGCTGCAAAACAAAACAATGCCACAATCACTTATGATAATACCACCTATAATAATTCATACAAATATTACGATGGAGATGGTGTGATACATAAAATATACTTTACAGATGCGGCTACCAATTTCAATACTATTCGCTTTGCCGACGAATACGGAACTGCCGGGACCGCGCTGTGGCGATTAGGAAGTGAAGATGAAAGATTGTGGGAATTTTATCACCGACCTCTTTCCAACATCAGCCTGGAGCGCTATCCTTTTAATTTTAATTCGCTAGGAATTGTGAGCTCGCCACTTGAAGCGCCCGATTACATTGGCGATGGTGAAATCCTTAATGTTATTACGGTACCGCAACCCGGCAAAATTGACCTCGAAGTTGACAGTACCGAACAGGTAATTTCAGAACAACATTACCGGCAATTGCCGACGAAATATGTAATCAGGAAGTATGGCAATGTCAATAAACAAGTTATCCTGACTTTTGACGATGGGCCTGATCCACGGTATACGCCGCAGATACTCGACATTTTGAAAAAAGAACAAATACCGGCTGTTTTTTTTGTAATAGGAATGCAGGCAGAAGATAACTTGCCGCTGCTCAGAAGAATTTATCGCGAGGGTCATGAGATAGGCAATCATACTTTCACCCATCCAAATATGGCTGAAGTGAGCAGCGAAAGAGCAGCTTTGGAAATGGAAGCTACGCGCTTGTTGATCGAAGCGGTCACGGGACGAAGCACTATCCTGTTTCGTGCACCATTCAATGCAGACGCCGAGCCTACGAAGGAAGCGGAGCTCAAACCGATTGCCATTAGCAAGGAGAAGAACTACTATTCGGTTGGTGAAAGCATTGATCCGAATGACTGGGAAAAAGGATTGAACTCAGACAGCGTGTATACAAGGGTTATCCGCCAGTACGAGGCAAATCCGTCCAAGGGAATTATTCTGCTTCATGATGCCGGAGGAGACAGGCAGGCCACCGTTGACGCATTGCCACGCATTATCCATTACTTCAAAAACAAAGGTGTGAAATTTACCACGGTTGCCGGGCTGCTTCATATTTCCGATAATGTAATAATGCCTGCTGAGAGCAGCGGCCTTGTTAAGGTTGACAGGCGTATTGCCGGTTTCGGATATTGGTTTGGACATTTTATCACATCGGCTTTTTGGGTAGCTATCATATTGAGTTTATTGCGGATCATATTAATGGCGGTGATGGCGACGCTGCAGAAAATGCAGAGCAAGAAATCCAGAAATGTGGTTACCATACCGTTTACGGAAATGCCCGCTGTTAGCATCATTGTTCCTGCCTATAATGAAGAGGTGAACGCTGCAAAAACTATTGAGAACCTGCTACAGCTCGAGTATCCTGATTTCGATATTGTATTCGTAGACGACGGTTCAACCGACAATACTTACACAAAAATATCCCAGGCCTTTATTGATAATCCAAAAGTAAAAGTCATTACAAAACCGAACGGAGGTAAGGCATCCGCACTAAATTATGGAATTGCCCGATCCGGAAATGAGTTCGTAGTCTGCATCGACGCTGACACGCTTTTAAAGAGCGATGCAGTTCTCAAACTGATAAAAACGTTTTTTTCCGTTAAACTTCACCGGCAAAGAATCGTGGGTGCCGTTGCTGGCAACGTTAAAGTCGGTAATGAGAATAATTTACTTACCAAATGGCAAAGCATCGAATACATTACTGCACAAAATTTTGACCGGAGAGCGTTTGACCTGGTAAACGGAATCACTGTAATACCAGGGGCAATAGGCGCCTTCCGCAAGGAAGCAATCGAAAAAGCAGGAGGCTTTACATCTGACACACTGGCGGAAGATTGTGATCTTACCATACGAATCTTGAAAAACGGTTACAGAGTAATAAACTGCACCGAAGCCATTGCCGTGACAGAAGCACCTGAAACCGTTAAACAATTCATGAAACAGCGCTTCCGCTGGAGCTTTGGAATTACTCAAGCATTCTGGAAAAACAAAGACGCCTGCTTTAATCCCAGGTACAAAGCGCTCGGTATGTTCGCCATGCCTAATATTCTCTTATTCCAAATCATTTTGCCCATGCTTGCTCCGCTTGCCGATGCTATGCTCATAATTAGTTTAATCTGGAATTATCACAACGCGGAAAGCATGAATAAAATTGGCACCTGTTACCTGCTATTTCTTTTGCTGGACGTACTCGTAAGTCTCGTCAGTTTCTCGTTTGAAAATGAAAAACCCGGCAAACTCTTTTGGCTGGTTCCCCAACGTTTTATTTACCGACAACTGATGTATATCACAATCTTTAAATCCATTAAGAAAGCCGTTAAAGGAGAATGCCAGAGCTGGGGTGCATTAAAACGCACCGGCCATGTCAAACAAATTTCAATCATAACCTGACCATTAGACCTTCCCGGGTTATTGTGAGGCTGTCAAATTGATGGCCTCATTTATTACACCAATATTGAACACATATTAATTTCTTCGATTTTTTATGGGAGAAAAAGGCCTGTTATTGATGAGAAATAAAGATAAATCCCCGGCGACAACTTTTGCCCATCCGGCTATTTACCGCGAACCAAGGCACCTGATGAATGTATGTTTACATCGTAATTCGAATGTTAAAAAGAATAATCAAATGCTCCTTCAAAAATACGAATACATGATACCGGAATCATGTGGAGTTTTCGCAAGAACCCGGAATATAACTCACAAACATATTGACGGTCGCCTCCTGTTTGCAAAATTGGTCATCGATTTTGTAAAGGGAATCCTGAAGCTTGAGACTGATCACCAGTTTACCATTGCGACCAGCAAAAAAAATAAATTGTTGCGGGGATTTTTAAAAAAGGAAAGGATTGTTTTTGAAGGCGCCGTTTACCCTTCGGTGGGTATTGATTTGAATGACCACAACAACGATGGATTGGTGTTTCCCGTCGAAGCGGTAAGCAATAAAAGGGATCCATTTGATTACTGCATAGGTATGCTGGCGATTGACAACCTCCAAAGCAATAATGGCCCGGGCACTCACTGGACTATCAGTCTATATCTATACAGTGTACGGAGAGATAAAGGTGAAATAAAAATCAAACTGCCTGTGTACTGTTTAGCGCCAAACGTGAACTATACTCAAAAATAAATTCTCAATATTAAAAAAATCAAAAATTAAAATGAAAAAACTAATCATCGCCGCATTCGCACTGGCAGGATTTAGTGTAGCAGGCTTTGCTCAAACGGCGACTCCGCCTAAAAAGAGTGAGACCGTAAAGACGCAGCCAGTAAAAAATAAATCAGATGCAAAGGCCAAAGCAATCAATGTATCTCCGGGCAAAACAACAGCGACCACGCAATCCGCGCATACCAACCCAAACGAAAAACATGCGGAAGTCAAACAACAAAATAGTAAACCTGCCGCCACATTGCCGGCAGTACCAGCCGCGCCTGCACCGTCTACAACCGGAAAGGATGGCAAACCAGGCACGCATCATAAGTCAAATAACAGCCAGGCTGCCCATGCAGCCACGGGACACCTGAAGAAGGATGGGACGCCGGAAAAGGACGTCAAGGAACACAAAAAGCAAGGCTAATCTTTGACTCATTACGAGAAGCCCTACGCTTGTGCGCAGGGCTTTCGTTTTGAAAAAAATGTTCCTTTTTATTCCCTCTTTCTTGTTGACCGTCTCAGAAAAACAAACTTAAACCAACATGATGTTTTGCCAGTTGCATGATATATTCGGGCTATGGGTTTTGCCTTTCCACCTATTCACACTTTGAAACAGCTTCGTTTAGCGCATAGATTTGTTACATCTTCTTCTATTGAAAATTATAGAATTCAAATTATCAAAATCAAAAAAATGAAAACATCATTCATTATACCCGTGGCCGTATTCATCATGACCAACACAAGCCTTGCTCAACCTGGGATTGCCAGTATAGAAAACAACGATCAAAGCCTTGCGAAATTGGAAAAAATGTTACATGGCAATAACTCGGAAAAACGGGATGAATTGAAAAGATCAAAACCAAAATACATCAGCTACAAGGCGCAAGAACAATTTAGAATTGACTTTGGGAACATACCCGAAGTCATTTGGAGAAGTGAGGCCAACTTCGACGTCGCCACTTTTAAAAAGGACGGGACGGTGGAATCTGCTTACTATGATTATTATGCCGGGCTGGTAGGCACTACGATACAAAAGTCTTTTGAAGACATGCCATTAAAAGCCCGGGAATATATTAATAAACACTATGGCGATTATACCAAAGGTGATGTCATACTGTTTGACGACGATGAATACTCGGAAACAGACATGACCTTATTCGGCCGTCAGTTTGAAGACCAGGACAATTATTTTATTGAATTGACAAAAAACGATAAAAGGATTGTTCTCGAATCCGACCCCGACGGGAACGTTACCTATTTTACACATATGAAATGATCACCCCTGCGCCAGCTAAGTACAATTATCACAACATCCATGTTAGAGAGAATAAATAGTTCATGCGGACGGTTATTTTTGATTGGTTCTCGAAAGGCTCCTTTTCCAGGGAGCTTTTCTTTTAGTTTCATCCGCCAACGACCTTCATCCGCAAATGGTAAACATTAAAGCTCTAACTTCATATAGTGCTTACCCGATTATTTTTTTTCTTAGTTATTATATCAGGTGCGACAAAATGCTCGGATCCCGTCAGCAAGCTCACAACTATGAAAATACTCCCGGGTTATCCTTCAGGTTCGGGTCTTGCCTATCACAATGGACGGATATACATCGTAGGCGACGATGCCACATATATCCTGGTTTTAGACAGTTTGCTTAACGTAATAGACAGCATACGGATCGTTGAGTCCTCTGAAAAAAGGATTACAAAAGAAAGAAAGCCGGATACTGAAGCGCTTGCCATTATCAAAAACAATAATACGGCAACAATGCTGGCACTAGGTTCGGGGTCTTTATCACCATCAAGGGATTCCTGTTATGTGTTAAATCTGCCGGGCAATGAAATCAAAAAGTATGGGCTCGACTCTTTTTATACCCGGCTAAAATATTCAGGAATGAGTATGCTGAATATTGAAGGTGCTGCATCCATTCCAAAAGGTCTTTTACTAGCCAATCGCGGCAACAAGAGTTTTCCGCAAAACCATTTGATCGCAACATCAGATATCTTCTGGAAAAACCAGTCAACCGCCGATATCACCTTGATAGAAACAGCAAACAACAGTGATACCTCGACATTTAGCGGAATCTCCGGTCTTGATTATTCGTTCATCTCGGATCAGCTCTTTATGACGCTCAGCACAGAAAATACTTTTTCTGTTCATGAAGACGGGGAGATCGGACAAAGTTATCTTTGGATTATCAATGACCTCTCGTCGAAAATGAACCTTCACAGATTATATCCAGACAAGATCATAAACTTAACGAATATTGACCAGCGATTCAATGAGCAGAAAATTGAATCGGTTTGCATCCTTTCAGAGGATAACACAGAGAAAGTATTGATACTAACGGCAGATGACGATAAAGGCGGAACTGTGTTGTTCCGTCTTGTCTTATTGGAATGATAGAGATACGGACCGACTTCAAAACCATTCGTCCATTGTCCCGGGCTTCATATTTCGAAGTCACTGGACGCCCGGATTACTTCCGAAAACATCTTTTGTTTTTTGAGCAGCCATGATTTTGTAATTTCAAAGAAAAAAATGGCCAGGTCCCATCACCGGAAAAAGCATAAAGAACACCTTCGTCAATTCAAACACCGGGGCGAAACGGTTTCTGCAAAACCAAAAAGCAAAGCAAGCGGTATTTTTACGGTGGCGGGCGCGATCATCGGTCTTGCGGTAAGTTATTTTGCAACCGATGCATCTTATCTATGGATGTCAATAGGAACAGTAGCTGGAGGCTTAGCTGGCTACTTTATTGGTCGAAAACTGGACGAAGACAGCAAATGATCTGCAACCTTTTAATAAGATCCCCGGCAATAACATGTTGTTAAATCATTTTATTGACAGGCTTTTAACTTAAAATGGCCTGATACTTTTAGTAAGCTGTTGCGTTTAATTCTATTTTCTAAATTAAAATGTAACAGCATGAAAATCGTAATTTCTACACTTGCATTAGGTCTTATATTGTTAACTTCCTGCGGCACAGCTAATATTAAAGAACCGGAATATCGTGACATCCGGGACGTCAAAGTCCTCGAGATAGGGCTGCTGCAATCCACCGCCGGCATTGACCTGATTTATTATAACCCGAACAATTTTGGGGTTACCTTATCGGAAGCTCGTGGTGACGTGTATGTGGACAATGAATATCTTGGACGATTCAGCCTGGATGAGAAAGTTCACGTGAACAAAAGGTCAGAGTTCGTTGTTCCCGCACTCATTAAATTGGATATGATCGGCGCTATCAAGAATCAGCAGGATATTCTGAAAAAGAAAGAAGTGCTTGTCAGGATCGATGGAATGGCAAGGGTAAAGAAAGCAGGTATTTCGCGTGATCTGCCAATCAGGTTTGAAGCCATGCAAAATATCGAGCGCTTCAGGAGTCTTGTTTTGAGATAATTTTATCTGAAATAGCTTTGGTAAAATCCCCCGGCAAAACCGGGGGATTTCTTTAAATTGACCTCTTTTCGAATAGACTTATTAGCGGAATCAATATTACGCATCAAAGCATGCCATTAACTCTAAATGTTAAAGCTAGAATCTATACTACTGCTTCAATTTAAGAACTATACTAACCGCCGGTTTGATTTTACAGAAAAATTGATCGGCGTTTGTGGAAACAATGGAACTGGCAAAACAAACCTGCTTGATGCGATTCATTATCTCTGCTTCACAAAAAGCTATTTCACCAGGTCGGATTCCAATTGTGTGCAGCAGGGAAAAAGCGGCTTTCGCCTCGAGGGAGATTTTATATTGCAGGATACACGCGAAAAAGCAGTATGCATCCTGAGAGAAAACGGCAAGAAAGAATTTTCAATTAACGATCAGGGATACGATAAGTTTTCACATCATATTGGCCATTATCCTTGCGTGGTGATAGCTCCTGATGATGCATTGCTTATTACCGGTGTAAGTGAAGAGCGGCGGAAATTCCTTGATTCGATGCTCTCGCAGCTTGACCCGGAATATCTTCAACATCTTATTATTTACACAAAGGTTTTGCAACAGCGAAATTCATTGTTAAAGTCGTTCGCCGAGACGGGCGCAAAAAACTTTACTTTATTGGATGTAATCGATCAGCAACTGATCTTGCCCGGCGAATATATTTTCAACAAGCGAAAAGAATTCCTGATATCGTTCTTACCGCTCGTAAAACACCTGTATCTCGATATCGCTAAACGGGTGGAAGACATTCAGCTTTACTATGAAAGCGAATTACTCCATGCTTCCTTCATGGAGTTGCTGCAAATGACGAGGGAAAAAGACTGCGTCATGCAACGGACGTCATCGGGTGTTCACCGCGATAATTTAGAAATAAATCTCGGAAGTCTCCTTTTTCGTACCATTGCCTCACAGGGACAAAGGAAAAGCCTGTTGTTTGCGTTGAAGCTGGCAGAGATGGAAATATTGAAAAAAGAAAAGGCATTTGCACCGCTCCTCCTGCTCGATGATGTGTTTGAAAAGCTGGATGAAGAGCGCATCAGCAATCTATTACAGAAAGTGTGCATTCAGAGTGAAGGACAGATCTTTATCACCGACACCAATGAAGAGCGCCTGGAGACGCATTTAAGGCAGGTTTCCGAATCATTTCAGCTGATAAGTCTTTAGGGTAGTGCTATCCTGCCCGTTGTTATGGATATGAAAACTACAGGGTGAAAAACTTATCATCAGAACTAGCCCCAATCCTCGTTACCTTCGCTATTATGGCGGAATACTCTATCAAAAGTGCGATTCAGCAATACCTGGATAAAAGCCGTATAAAGGGGGACATCCAGGCCATGCAGATAGAAGATGCATGGGAAGAGATTATGGGAAAAACGATTGCCCGGTACACTGATAAATTGCAGATCATAGGTGAAAGCCTGATTATAACCACACATGTAGCCCCCCTAAAACAAGAACTCATTTACCAGAAAGATAAAATTATCCAGCGGGTAAATGAGGCTCTTGGACAAAGAGTGGTTCGGGAAGTTGTTATTCAATAGGAATAAGTAACCGATACGTTTTTGTCTTCGACATCAAAAATTTTGGAACGGTGACTTACGGCTTCCTGTAAAATATCATCAGTAGAAACCACTCCGAGGAAGCTCAGATTTTTAAAAACGGGGACATAGCGAACGTTATAGCGACTCATAAGTTTCATGCAATCTTCAACCGTATTGTCGGCATCCGCTACAGGCCAGCGGGTGTTCATCATTTGTTTTACCTTGGTCGCGGTAATTGATTTGTTTGCAAAAACAGTCTTAGTCGCGATGTCATGGTCCGTTAGAAGACCCAGAAATCTTTCATCATCATCCATCACGATCAAATAGCCAATGTTCTGACAACTCATACGGCACAATGCATCGCTAATAGAACTGTTGGGTGAAATTTTGTTGAAATGGGATTGCTTTTTGGAAAGTAGTACTGTGACGTTTTCCATAATTTTCAGGGTTTATTGGTTAGACAATCGTTATTATTTCAAAGGGCACGATGCAGTACCATTCCACCGAAAGATACGAAATAAGGAAACTGGAATTTCGAGGAAAAGTACTTTTTTTGTTAAGGATAAATACCTAACTCAAATATGAAATAACCACCATACTACCATCCTTGTCAACTAGAAATGAAGAACAATTACTTTCCCTCATAAGATGGTAACGGTAAGCTGCAAACATAATGCCGACTGTCTAAAAAAGTAGTTGAATTTTATAATTTTAACTTGATGAGAACCAGCATTATTGGATCCTCACCCGCGGATCTACCAGGCCATATAACATGTCTGCAAAGACATTAATAACGATAAAGAAAGTAACCGATACTAAAACGGAACCCATCACAACCGGATAATCAAGTTTGTCGAGCGCATTGACCGTTATCTTGCCGATTCCCTGCCAACCAAAAATATACTCGACGAAAAAAGCACCGGCGAGCAATTCCGCAAACCAGCCCGTAATTGCTGTTATTACAGGATTAAGTGCATTCCGCAAACCGTGCTTCCATATAACCACCCGTTTACTGAGACCTTTTGCATGTGCAGTACGGATATAATCCTGCTCAAGTACGTCGAGCATGGCACTCCGGGTAAGCTGGGTGATAATTGCGAGAGGACGGATACCGAGGGTAAGTGCAGGCAGAATGAGATTTTGGAGACTTAGTTTCTTTTGCCCCGTTACGTCGTCAATTTCAAACCAACTTCCTGAAATGTGCAGCCCGGTCCAGTCGCTAAGTACAAAACCAAAAAGGTACGCTATGATGATCCCCATAAAGAATGACGGGGCTGATATACCGGCAATGCTTGTGAAAACGGCGGAAGTGTCAATCCATGTATTTTTCCTAACCGCTGCTACCACACCTAAAGGTATCCCGATAGCTATGGCTATGATCATTGCTGCGGTCGCCAGAAGCAAGGTGCCGGGCAGTGCCTGCATCAATATACTGCCCACCTCTCTTTTACTCTGATAGGACCTGCGCAGGTAAGGAACTTTCAACCCTAACTTTTTTTCACCCCCAACAAAAATTCCCGTTAGATTCTTTGTTTTTATTTCTTCAGTTGAATGCAGGCAGAGCGGCGATACGTCATTTAAGTAAAGAAAAAACTGCTTCCACTTCGGTTGATCCAGGTATAGCTCTTTCCTGATATTTGCCTGTGTTACTGAATCGCCGGTTTGTCCCATGATCAGTCGGGTCGGATCACCAAATCCCTGGAAAAGAAAAAAAACAAGCACCACTACCCCGATTAAAACCAGCAAGCCATAAACCAGTCGTTTTATGATGAACTGAAGCATTAAAGAAAGGGTTTATCCAATATAATATTTAATTTCCAACAAACCCCTGCGTTTCCACCGCTGAGCTGTCCGTTGATGCAAGTATTAGCTCATTGCTGTACCGGTAAGGTTTCTATTGCTTTCACGATTTTATCCATTTTTTTGTGGCTCTCCTTCTCAACTACGGTTCCTTGTTTTAACAAATACAGCGTCGGGTTAGTGCGGGCGGCCGTGCGAATAGCCGTGTAGTCACATTTAAAAATTTGCAGAGAGGTAAAAGGCGGCGCACCAAAAATATTTCCCGCCTCATCAGCACGACTTGTAATCACATAAATCGGGATCTTCTTTGTTTCAACCACAGCATAAAGCCTGGTAAAATCATCTTTCCATTCGGAAAATGGCGTCGTAAAGTCTTCGCAAAACAAAAGCACTGCGTAAGGTTGTGATAAAACAACAGCCGTCGAGTCCTCCCCGGAAAAGCCTGACAGGGTAAACCCTTTGATCGCAGGTTCTGCATTCCCTTTGCGAACAAGCTTATCTGTCCGACTTACATAATTATAAGTATTCAGATCGGCAGGAAGTTCAGCAGGCGCAAATTCAAATTGTTTACCACCTTTCTCATAAATGAAACGAATTGCAAAGCTGTCCGGTAGTGCACCGGCCGGTACCTGCATTTTTTCAGAAATATTATTCCCTTTTTTGAAGGGCAAACAATCAACCGGTGGCTGATAATTGAGCGCATACCATTGCAACCCAAAACTAAAAGCAGCTACTAATAAAATGACAATGAAATTGACCCCTTTGGAAAACAAGGGTTGAATCTTATGCCGGTTGCCAAACAGAAAAACTATCAGCGCAGTAAGCACCAGGTCCTTCAGGAACGAGGTGAGCGGTGTAATGGGAATGCAATCGCCAAAGCAGCCGCAGTTTTTGAATTTGCCCGAGAGGTAAGCATAACCCGTTAAAAATGTAAAAAATAAAATCAATAACAGGAGCAACCAGCTGAAAATTCTCATTTGCCATCCTAATAACAGTGCTGCACCTGCAATGATCTCAAAGGCGATCATCATCACCGAAAGCCAAAGGGTCTGGTTATTAAATTGAGTCATGTGCCACAGGTCAAAAAACTCCTGCATCTTATAGCTCAACCCCAATGGATCGATTGCTTTCACGAGACCTGAAAAGATGAAAAGAATTCCAACAATAGCACGGGTAGTATTGATAAGTATTTTCATGCGCCAGCTTGACAATTTTCAAAAGTGATAAGCAAAGGGTCACTGTTTACCATTCATTATCTTAGCTTCAAAAATAACGAAACAAGATTAATGTTTACCCTGAATTGCCATGGACATTTATTGTCAGCGAACATGCCGGTCGTGATGGGTATCATCAATACAACTCCGGATTCATTTCACGATAGCAGCCGTAAAGTAGCCGTTGCTGAAATAGTACAGGAAGCGGAATTGATGTTACATGAAGGGGCAGATATACTGGACATCGGCGGCCAAAGCACCAGGCCCGGCAGTACACCGGTCACGGCAGATGAAGAATTAAAAAGGGTCATCAACGGCATCAATGAAATTCATAAACGTTTTCCGGATGCCATCATCTCAGTAGACACGTGGTATTCAAAAGTCGCGCGGGAAGCTGTTGCTGCAGGAGCGGGTATTATTAATGATGTCAGCGGAGGCATGCTGGACAAAGACATGCTTGCTACCGTTGCCACTTTAAATGTGCCTTTTGTGTTGGTGCATATGCAGGGAACCCCGTTAACGATGCAACAATCGCCCACTTATTCTGACGTAACACGGGAAGTGTTGGATTATTTTATTCAAAGAACACAGCAGGTCGCAGACGCGGGAATCAAAGACATTATTATTGATCCGGGCTTCGGCTTTGGAAAAACCATTGCCCACAATTTTGAATTGCTGCGCAATCTTGGCGTGTTTAAAATTTTGGGTCGGCCGTTGCTAATAGGTCTTTCACGGAAATCAACAATAAGCAAAACGCTCAATGTCGCTACTGAAGATTCTTTAAACGGAACGACTGTTTTGAATACAGTTGGTTTGTTAAACGGCGCGGATATTATACGGGTTCACGATGTCAGGGAAGCAAAAGAAGCTGTTAGGCTAATTCATGCATACCGTTCTACTCCGTAAACGAATCCGAAATAAAAAAAGCAACCAAAAAAGTTGCTTTCTTTAACCACAAGACGTCTAAATCTTGTTTACGGTGAGAGTTCCTCATGACCTTCCAGGGGATTTGGATCTATTTATAACTCAAGTACGGTGTGGTCGTGGATGGCTTAGTTCTTCAGCGAACAGTTTGGATTTTTGGACTAAAAACGGGACGTTTTCGCCAACCGGTTCTTAGGTCAGGCCTTCAGCGAAACGACGCAAAGGTGCAACATTATTTTGACTCAGCCATAGATAGCTGATTGAGTTGTGTCAATTTCTTCGTTTTGGCATCGTTTGCGTAGCTGTTGGTTGTAGCGTATCGGATACATTTAATATCTCTATATCGAAAATCAACGCCTCATAGGGTTTGAATTTAGGATGTCTTTTCCCATATGCCCTGAAGCCAGGCACGTAAAGGGTGCCTTTGCCGCCTTCGTGAAATAGTTTTAACCCTTCTTCCCACCCGGCAATTACCGGATTCACTCCATAATGTAATGGGTAAACGCTGGATTCGAAAACGCTATCTTTGTCAAGTGTTCTGCCCGTGTATTTAACGGTCACATATTTTCCTGAGTCGCATGCGGGCCCTGTTCCCGGCTCTTTGATCAACACAAAGGTGCCCTTACCCGTTTTTTGAGCCGGGATGTTTCTTTCCTTTAAATACGCTTCCATTTCAGCCACTCCTTTTGTTGCTTCGCCGGATTTCTCCATTTCTTCTTCTTCCTGCATCCTTCGCTGCTTTTGTTCCTCCATCATTTGTGCCTCCTGCCTGGGACGATCCTTTTCTGATTCTTTTCCGAAATCAGCCTGGGCAATACTGTCACTTGTGAATACGTCCGTAATCTTTACGGTCATGGTTACGCGGTCACCTTTTTTCGCGTTGGGCGGTAAAACCGGCGATTGAATTTTCATCAATGTATCGGACGTTTGAACGGTCACCACGCTGTCTCCTTTTTTCAATTGGCTAAGCAGTTCCAAAAAATCATAGGTTGGCTTTTCCAATTTTTGAGCTCTGAAATAACCCGGCAGCTTCCCATAAGTGTTAAAACGGTCCATCATCGAATCATTATATTTTACTGTATAATGAAATTTCACCACGTCTCCCACTTTTATCAGGGAGTCATTTCCCGCAGCAGGGAAAATTTTATAGGCAAGACCGCTTTTTGTTTTCTTATAAGATACCTGGTCACATGACACTATTGGCAACACAACTGCCACAACCGCCACTAAATGATAGATTTTTTTCATTGTTTATTTTTTCAAGTTTGTTTTTACCAGGCGAAGCTGCCGGGTTTGTCCGTATAATTTTAATTACTGTAATAATGCTCTATTTTCCTTCAATGCTTCTTTAAACTTTTGAATGGTTCTTTCCAGTGAATCACTGCTGCGACCTCCCGACGCGTTGAAGTGTCCGCCGCCTTCAAAATATTTCCGGGCAAAGGTATTGCAATCAAAATCGCCTTTACTTCGAAAGCTCCATTTCCTCTCTTCATCACGGACTATAACAAGTCCTACGAGTTTAATACCCTGGATAGTTTGGGGAAGATTAACAAGACCTTCTGTGTCTCCTGTCTTAATATAATATTTCAGTAAATCGTTTTTTGAAACGGCAACGAGAGCTGTATTGTATTCGTAAAGTATTTCCATTCGGTGCAACAGGACATGGCCCGTAAACCTAAGTTTGTTTTCCAAAAAATTATCGAACAGATTTTCGTGCACTTTAGAATGATCGAACCCACGGGTTTTCAGATCGGCAACTAATTCATGAACTTTTGAGGTGGCCGATGGGAAACGAAACGAGCCGGTGTCTGCCACCACACCAGCATAAATACATTCAGCAATTGCCGCAGTGATTTTGTCTCCGTGGCCTGACCCTGTAATGAAATCATATACCATTTCGGAGGTTGAGCTTTTCGTACAGTCACTGTTTCCATAATCGAACGATGGAGCGTCGGGCTCCTGGTGATGATCGATAAGAATCTTGGTGCTGTTCATATCCTTCAGCTTCATCGCAAGATGTTTAGCCCTGTGAAATATGTTAAAATCAAGACAAAAAAGCCATTGTACTCCGTCCAGTATGGTCTCAACCTTTGCGCGGTTAGTTTCAAAGTCAATTACTCCATTACATCCGGGCATCCAATTGAGCCATTTGGCCCAGTTAGTTGGCGAAATGACCGTAACAGTGTGACCCAGTTGCCTGAGAAATAATGCCAGTGCCAACGACGATCCCATCGCATCCGCATCAGGTTTTTGGTGCATAGTGACCGCAATATTGCGGGGTTCGGCTAATAGCGGATACAAATCCTGTATAGGTCTCATAAAATGGCTGCGAAGATAAGGTTTCTGAGTTGTAGAGAAGGAGCGTTGTCAAGTTTTTACAGCGCCATTCTAACGCCGTCGGTATGTTCTGCTACAGCAAAAAAAATTGCTTTTTGACAACTTTGGGACGGAAAACTAAAACTTCCGTTAGCTTTGCGCCCCAAACAATCATACAATGAGTAACAGCACATTTACAATGATCAAGCCGGATGCAATGAAGAAAGGGCATGCCGGCGTTATTTTGGACAGAATAATAAAAGAAGGATATAAAATCAGGGCATTGAAATTAACAAAGCTCAGCGCGGAAAAAGCGGGTGAGTTTTATGCCATTCATAAAGAACGACCTTTTTATGGCGAGCTGGTACAGTTTATGAGCAGTGGCCCTATCATTGCTGCGATACTTGAAAAAGATAAGGCGGTAACCAGCTTCCGTGAACTTATCGGTGCCACTAACCCGGCACAAGCGGCAGACGGAACCATCAGGAAATTATATGCATCATCAGTAGGTGAGAACGCGGTACATGGTAGTGATAGTGATGAAAACGCAAAAATTGAAGGTGATTTTTTCTTTTCGACCCTGGAAAGAGTATAAATAATTCTCCGATATTACATCGCCGCCGTCCATTGACGGCGGTTTTTTTCTTAAGATCGTTAAATAATTGGATATGTTGACGGTTATATTTCCCGTGATGATTTTAAAACATTTTTCACAGGAGTTACTTTATAGCCTTCCGTACGGAGCAAATTAATGCAACCACGTTTGCCAGGCAGATGACCGGCTCCTACGGCAATAAGGATGGATTTTTCCGGCAGTAACAGTTTTATTTTTTTCACCCAGTTTTCATTGCGATTGTAAAGTAAAACATCCGTGTAATTAGCGATACTTGGATCGCTCTTCATTAACATATCCTCCAGCTTTTTCAGATCCTGGTCACGATATGCATTCAGCATCTCATTAAGCTCTTTGTCTTCACCACTCCCCTTATTTGCGTTGTCTATATAACTTACGAGCTGTTCGGCTTGAAGCTTATAAGGTATACTATCCAACACCCCGGCCTGGTAACCCATGCTTTCCAGTCCTTTAATTCCTTTATTGTATTGCTTGGCTTCCTGCATGATCACCTGCTCCATCATGGCGGTGTTTTCACATGGAAGTCCTCCTTGTTGCAAAGTTGAAGCCGCAAGCATCGGCTTGTATGTTTCGATCATGGAGAACGGAAGTATTGATCCATTCGTTTCAAAATACGCTTTCACCTTTTCGTAGTCACTCTCACTAAGCAGATCCTGAAGCGTCGTATCCCCCTGCATTTTCATCTTGCTCATCACGCCGAGCAACTCAAACATATTGTCTAGGTCCACCTCAAAGTAAACCTCTTTCACATTCTTAATAACGCTTTTCAAACTGTCGCTCAACACAGCATCGTCTTCACAAAGCATATGTATGGTACCAAACAAATATGACGGCTTTTTCAGACCATTTCCACTTATCTTCCAAAGCAATGTGTGATCGTTATTACTATTTTTTTGGGAAAACGCCGTGATTCCCAATAAGCCACTCAATAGCACTGCACAAATTCCTTTCATCTGAGGTTAATTTAGGGCAATTTAATTGTTTTAATCTGTTCTTTGATTGCCTGGTGTGCCAAACGGTTGCAAACGGTTTTAAAAAACCAACTTCCTCTTTATAATTACGCTACAAATAAGCGTCACTTTCAAGAGCTGCCGTATCTTACTGCACGACAGCCTCTTCTCCATAAAGCTGTTTCCTGAATCTCAACGAAGGTGAAGGAAGAAATGGACCAATACCGAGGAGTGGCCATTTATCATCGACCACTTTAATGGTTTCTTCACTTGCAACGATGATATTGGGCCAGTCGCGGTGAAAACCATCCCATTCCTTTGTCTTTCTCGTACCGTCAAAACCCATGCACGCAAAAACTTTTGAATCTTGCCCAGGCTCGCCCATGTGATGATCCTTTGAACTTGATCTGTTCTGTAATGGTCTTTGATATAAAAGGTGATCCCTTTTCGGGTCAAGGTTATTGCAAAAACGCCATAACGCGGTTGCAAGGTCATTGGCATCGACCGTATGTTCTACATATAGGATTATTTTAATCCCTTCAACATCCTTTAGCGCGCAAATTTGTTCGTGCAGTTCCCTGATATGGTTCTTTCTATTTTTCTGCACAGAAATAATCAGACATGGGATTTCAGCCCTTACCAGTGACGTGTTCACCGCGCTGATCTCCGGAAATAGGGTTATAAACAGGGAATCCTGAAGTTGAAAATCTGGATTTCCCAGCGCATAGGTATCATCAACTTCCTCTTCAAACTTTGCTGATCCATCGATGCACATTTTTCCTCCAAACCCCATTTTGCTGCAGCTATGATCCAGCACGTCCATTGGCCCTTGAGAAAAATAAATATCCGTGGCAGGGTTTAAGTTTTTGAATACGTCCCTGGCCAACTTTAGATAATCACTGAGTTTAAACGACTGATCAGAATTGTTGAGAGCGGCCGTAATCACAAGAATCTTATTAAACATCATTTGCCCCGCACCCCACATTGCGTTCATTACCTTTTGTCCCTGTCCTGCATATTCCTTATTGATCTTAGTGATCACAAGATTATGGAACACGCCTTCTACCGGCATCTCCATATCTACAATTTCAGGAACCATTGTCATTTTAATGGGTGCGAGGAATATTCTTTCAGTGGCTTTTCCAAGCCAAGCATCTTCCTGCGGAGGAATGCCGACAATAGTCGCGGGATAAATTGCATTTTTTTTGTGCGTAATTGCCGTGATATGAAAACGTGGATACCAATCAGGCAAAGAATAGTATCCGGTATGATCGCCAAAAGGGCCTTCCCAAATTAATTCATCTTCCGGATGGACATAACCTTCAATAACAAAGTCTGCGTCTGCGGGAACTTCCACTCCCGGCTGTGAAATGCATTTGACAAGTTCTACCTTTCTTTTCCTTAAAAACCCAGCCAGCATATATTCATCTACATTTTCCGGCAACGGCGCTGTCGCCGAATATGCATACACGGGATCACCCCCTAAGGCGACGGCCACGGGCATTCTCTTGTTAAGCTTTTTATATTCATTGAAATGTTTTGCGGATACTTTATGCTTGTGCCAGTGCATTCCTGTAAGCCGTGGCCCGTACACCTGCATGCGGTACATGCCCACATTACGTGAGTTTGTATTCGGGTCTTTGGTGTGAATTACCGGAAGGGTAACAAACGGTCCACCGTCTTTGGGCCAACACGTGATAACGGGAAGTCTGGTGATATCGGGATCCTGCATGATCACTTCCTGGCACTCCCCTTTTCCGCTTTTTATTTTAGGCATCCACGAAGCAAACTGGCTCAGTTTCGGCAATAGTTTCAATTTGTCCAGGATGCTTTCCTTGGGCGATGCAAGTAGTTTGAATAAATCTTCTATTTCTTTTGCTATATCATCAAGGCGCGTCACGCCGAGCGCCATGCACATCCTTTTTTCACTTCCATAGGCATTCATCAATACTGGGTAATCAAAACCCGTGTTTTCAAATAGTATTGCCTTGCCTCCGCCGGGTTGTTTGCTCATCCGGTCGATGATCTCGGCCATTTCCAATTTCGGATTGACATAAGTCTTAACACGGATCAATTCGCCGGCGCGTTCTAATTCTTCAATAAAATGCTGTTGATTTTTATAGGCCATTCGGAAACAAAATTATCCAAAGGTACAACACCCCGGACAGCATTAGTGTTGGATAAAATTAATTGGGAATTTTGATTCGGTCATTAAATCAAAACGATAGTAAAGCTAAATGCTCAGGAAAATCCAGCAAAAGAAACCTGGAAGGTTATTGCTACTTGTTTGCAAACGTGATTTACTAATAGACATTCACGGGACAACCTGTACTGTTTTTTCTGCGACCGCCGCCGCCTCCAAAAATTCCTCCTCCGCCATAACCGGAATTTATCCGGTATGTCACATGCAAACCGGTGAAGTAATAAGTGTCATTATGGTCGGGGCCACCCCGGCCGGCGCCTTTTGCCGGGTAAACAGGATTGCCAACTTCATCTCCGCGATAAGACATGTCAACCGCCAGTTGACCTCTGGCGACAAGTAGATCATTGGGATCGGCGTACGTGGTGCTGACGTCATCAAAGTAATCAGTAAATAGTTTTCTAAAACTGGCTTCCAAGCCTACATGAAGGTTTTCGGTAACCGCAAATTTGACGCCGCCCCCAAATGGTATGGCAAACTGTGTAAGGCCATAAGTTTCTTTCTCAGGATAGCCTGGTAACCCTTGCCCTTCAGTGCTTAAAGGTTGTAAAAATATCTTCTCCTTAGTGCCATTGTAGGCATAAGGATTAAAATGATAGACTGCCATACCCACAAAAGCGTATGGCGAAATTCGATTCTCATTGAGATTTAGTAAATAGTACTCGCCAACCACGCTAAATTCAGAAAGAGCTGTTTCAAAGGCAAGGTTGCGGGCTCTTAAAGAAGCATCATCGCTAAATCGATCGGCACCGCCAACAACGGCATAAGTATAGCCCCCGCGAAGCATAATATTATTCGTCAACTCATAGTTGCCGGTAACTCCAATAGCACCATTGGTTACTTTTTTCGGAAATATTTTATCAGTCAGATCCCCGTTATAAGCCGCAAGTCCTCCAAATACTCCTATGTGAAAGCGTTGGGAGAAGACAACAAGGGTTAGACAAGCGAAGATAAAACACAAAGTCACTTTTTTCATAACAGAGGATTGATGGTCATCAGTCTGCAAATTTAAGGCCGGAGAATGGAAATTATAGTTTCCTCGTCACCATCAAATTTAACAATAGCTATATTTTTAAGGTCTTGTTGTATCATTTGGTTCATTTGTAGTACGTGTCCAACTATCTAAACTCAAAATCCAGCGGAATTTTTTTCAATTCATGTTTGGTCGACTTCGTTAACAAAACTATTTCTTTAGAATCTCGTAGATAGGAAACCTGGTATAAAAACTGAAGCTTCTGACGTGCCCAGCCAGTAAAATTATTTTTGAATAATCCCTGTATGAACGATCCCTAATCCCGGGTCGTCCGAATAAATAACCCTTCCAAAATCATACCGTATGCCCGTTGCTACATCTTCTTCTAACAATAAAGGACCGTCCATATCGACGATATCAATAAAAGGAAGAAGGTGAGCGATGGCAGCCGAACCGACTGTAGACTCGTTCATGCAACCAACCATCACCTTTAAATCCAGTGCCCTTGCCTTTTTTATCATGTTTCGGGCAGGCGTGATGCCACTGCATTTTGTCAATTTGATATTGATCCCATGAAAATGATCCTTGCATTTTTCAACATCGTTTTCAAATACACAGGACTCGTCTGCAAATAAAGGCAATATTGATTCGTGGTACAGGATTTTCATGTCCTCCCAGTTGTCCTTACCTAAGGGCTGTTCGACCAATTCCACCCTTAGGTCTTTTAATTGGGGAATTAGTCGTAGTGCTGTGTCCAGGTTCCAACCCGCGTTGGCATCTACTCTTAGGACAGCATCGGTGTTCGCACGCAAAGCTTTTACAATACTTATGTCATCTTCAGTACCCACTTTTATCTTATAAATAGGCCATGATTTTTCCCTGAGCTTGCTTACCATTTTGTCAATGGTATCAATTCCTATCGTATAATCTGTCAAAGGGTTTTTTGAAGTATCCGCACCCCATAACTCGTACAGTTTCTTGTTTTGCATTTTTCCAAACAGATCCCATGCGGCTATATCAAGTGCACACACAAGAAATGGATTACCTGGTAAGAGATGATGGAGATAATGCCAGCATCGTTCCGGTGTGGTAAACGCAAATTTTTCAATCAATTGTTTCTTTCGTTCCAGGTCCTCAATCATCTTTTCCACGGTAATATTGTAGTAGCCGATGGCCGGGGCCTCGCCATAACTTTTAATTCCAAAATGCTCGAGTTCCACAATCAAAGTCGGCTGATGTGTCTTGGTACCTTTCGATATAGTAAAGGGGTGGCGAAATTTCAAATTGTATGGAAAATAAGACACTTTCATAACGGTGAAGTTAGCAAATGCCTTTTTGTCCAACCTGTAGTCAATAATCGGTTACGAATGATTCACGTGAGAATTAGGGTTTGACGGGTCACCTTCCGCTGTGCACTACATAGCCGTGCAATTCTTCGTTAAACTCTGTTTGTTTAATAAGGTCTTCAAGTGATATATGCATCCGGTATCTCCAATAATGTTGCGCAATAGCGGGATTGTTGATCCTTTCTTCATGTGGATTATCGCGACGCAGTGTTTCACTCATGCCCAGCAGGTCCTGGAGCTGAAATATACTCCACATTGCCGGTGAATATAAATGCTGCAATATGATCGCCCTGTTGATCCATGGCTCACAGAAATAAGGTGCTTCTCCCGGTTGACCCAACGCGTGGTTATAAAAACGCTGGGTTCTCCCCCGATTTTCTTCCCACCATCCTCTAAGAGTACTCATATCATGAGTAGATGGAGTTATCACCGACAAATAGGGGGATTCGTGCGGATAAAAGAACTCTTTGTTCAAGTCTTTAGGCATGCGCTGTATTTCAAGGCTGAGTATTCCCAATTGTTTCATGACATCGGGCACACAAGCAGGCACCATGCCCAGGTCTTCACCGCACACAAGCATATTGGTGGCTTCTTTCAAAAACGGCAGCTTCTGCATAGCTTCTCTTTTCCAGAAATCATCTTGTCGCCTGAAGAAATAGTTTACATACATTGTCCTGAATTTTTCCTGGACATGTGGTATCAGGTATTTGAACGAGGATGTTTTGTCCATGGAAATACGAAAGTGAAAATCCAATCCCCGGGATCCTTCCTGTTTGAAGAAAAGTACATTCGACAGAAGATCAAATAATCCCAGCATTAATGTTTTATTTTCTTCTGTATCGTCAAGTGTTGCAAAACAGGCTTCGACCTTTCTTTGGGTATCAAACTCAGGTTTCAAATCGTATCCACCAAACTCATTTGGGACCAGAAATTGCGTTTTCACTTTTTCAGAAAGTGGGCCAAACACCTCCTTTAAGACATCATCTATGATAAAAGGATTGCAGTACCGTCGTTCGTCAAACCAAATTCCGTTTTCTCCAAACTCTACATAATGTACAGGAATGCTTGGCACAAAATGTCCCATGATCCCTTGCACCGCATCTGCCGGTATGCTCCAGATGCGAAAAAAACCAAGGATATGATCAATACGAAAGGCGTCAAAATAATTACTCATTTGTTCAAAGCGCTGCTTCCACCACGCAAATCCATCCTGCTGCATTCGCTTCCAGTTGTAGGTAGGAAATCCCCAGTTTTGTCCGATTGGTGTAAAGTCGTCGGGTGGCGCTCCGGCCTGCGTTTCCATATTGTAAAGTTCAGGCGCTATCCATGCATCTGACCCATGACGGTATATTCCGATGGGAATATCTCCTTTGAGGACCACTCCTTTTTTATGCGCATAATCGGCCGCATCTTTCAACTGAACATGAAGATGAAATTGTACAAAACAGTAGAAGCTCATTTCCGCTTGAGCCGGTGATTCCGACTCAATCAACGCTTGAATTTCTTCTTTTCTGTAAATACTGTTTGTCTTCCATTCGTCAAAATGAGAATTTCCGTATTTATCGCGGAAGTAACTAAAAGCCGCATAGGGCACCAGCCAAAGATGGTTGTTTTTAAAGAATTCCTTGTAATCGTCAGACTCAAAACATTCCGCGCCCAACAATTCAAAAAGCTCCTTCAGGCAAGCCACCTTTACCTTTATAACCTCTTCATAGTCGATGCTGGGCAATTCATTCAACACCGCTTGTTTTTTCTTCAGTGAGCTTATTTTATCAGCATGCTTTTTCCCGGCAACCGCGGAGAGGTTGATGTATATGGGATGAAGTGCAAAAGCGGATATCGCAGCATAAGGATAAGAATCGACCCAGGTCTTGGTAGCAATTGTATCATTGATGGGAAGGATCTGGATTAGCTTTAACCCGGTTACTTTTGCCCAATCGACCAGTAATTTCAAGTCATTGAATTCCCCCACACCGAAACTGCTTTTGCTTCGAAGACTAAAAACAGGAATTGCAATTCCCGCTCCTTTCCAGGTATTGTTAGGCAATCGAATGAATCCATCATGTAGTATTGTTACCCGGTGTAGTGGCATATCTCCGTGGACGAGACGATTATCACCGTTTTCATAGCAAACAAACTTTTCTTCGTGTGTGTTATAAACAGCATACTTATACGCTACCGGGAAAAAGCTTCCGGACAAATCGATATTGGCCGTCCACCAGTCATCCTCTCTTGAAAGCCGGATAATTTGTTCTTTTGACCAGTGGCCAAGGCATTCATCACTGCCGGTAAGGCATACAACCTCGTGTTTTCCCAGCAACGGTGCCTTTACTTTGAAACTATGAGTATAAAGTTTACCCTGTTTGTTTTTTGACCTTTGGATGTCACGTTTTAAGAGGACTTTTGTAAAGGGTGCAGTAAAAAATGCATTCTCAAATTCACCGGTATGATTCCATGTATCTACTAATTGAATCTCTGCAGTTTCTTTACCCGCGGCCATGGCCAACATGTCAAATCCACTTTCAGCAATTAATTGACATTCCT